>ENA-OQIT01000164-OQIT01000164.1-human-gut-metagenome-genome-assembly--contig:-NODE-164-length-15364-cov-4.440375_pt1 | contig 15364 bp, 14 predicted proteins | sample MGYA00242587_ERZ504752 | MGnify/ENA primary metagenome ERZ504752 (study PRJEB26092, sample SAMD00036352) | human gut metagenome | host: Homo sapiens | study: EMG produced TPA metagenomics assembly of... | reverse complement strand
GAAGGATGACATTGAACAAGATCCGTGGTCTCGGACTGGGAGCAGACGATTATATGACAAAGCCATTCAGCCCGAGTGAGCTGGTGGCAAGAGTGAAGGCGCATTTGTCCCGCTATGAGCGTCTGATCGGAAGCAATGTAGAAGAAAATGATGTGATCGAGATCCGTGGTCTGAAGATCGATACGACAGCGAGAAGGGTGTGGGTGAATGGAGAAGAACGTTCCTTTACGACAAAAGAATTTGATCTTTTAACGTTCCTTGCAGGACATCCGAATCATGTATATACAAAAGAAGAGTTGTTCCGGGAAATCTGGGATATGGAATCTGTAGGGGATATTGCGACTGTGACGGTGCATATTAAGAAAATCAGAGAAAAGATTGAATATGATACATCACATCCGCAGTATATAGAGACAATATGGGGAGTAGGATACCGGTTTAAGGTGTAAAAAGATGAAAACAGATTGGCAGAATGTGCACAGTAAAGTTCAGGAAAAAAGAAAAAAAGTAACATTTAACACGATGCAGATCATTGCGTTTGGATTTTTTAGGAGTGATTTTTCTCGGAAGTATCCTGTTATATCTTCCGATCAGTAATCAGGAGCCGATTGCGTATCTGGACGCACTGTTCGTATCGGTTTCGGCCGTGTGTGTGACAGGGCTGGTCACTGTATTTCCGGCTGCACAGTTTACCTTGTTTGGAAAGGTAGTACTGCTGGGGCTGATCCAGATCGGAGGACTGGGTGTCATCGCATGTACGATGGCGGTATTTCTGGCAATTCGCAAGAAGATCACCATGAAGAGCAGGGTTATGATCCAGCAGACATACAATCTGGAGACGTTGAGCGGAATGGTACGGTTTATTATCCGGATTCTGAAGGGAACAGTTCTTGTAGAGGGCATCGGAGCGGTGTTATTTGCGTTTCATTTTGTTCCTGAGTATGGATTTATCAAAGGTGTAGCATACGGGATTTTTCATTCTGTTTCTGCATTTTGTAATGCAGGAATTGACGTGCTTGGCACTTCCAGCTTTATGGAGTATGTAAGCTCACCTCTTGTCAGTCTGACTACGATGTTTTTGATCGTTGCGGGAGGACTCGGATTCACAGTCTGGCATGATGTGCGAATGAACCTGCAGGATGTGGCAGGACAGAAACGCCCCTTAAAACGCTTGTTTACGAGATTGCATCTTCAGTCCAAGATGGTGATCGTCATGACAGCGGGATTGATCATGATAGGAACGCTGGGATATTTTCTGCTGGAGTATCACAATGATGCAACCATCGGAAAGCTTGGATTTGGTGAAAAGCTTCTGGCATCCGGATTTCAGTCCGTGACGACGAGAACAGCTGGATTTGCTACAGTTTCTCAGGCAGAACTGACTTCGGCATCCAAGTTGTTTGGATGTATTCTGATGTTTATCGGAGGTTCTCCGGGAGGTACGGCGGGCGGTATCAAGACGACGACAATGGCCATCTTGCTGCTCACCTGTGCTGCAGTGATCCGGGGAAGAAAATCAACGGAGTGTTTCGGAAGACGGCTTGCAGAATCCAATGTACGTTCCGGGATTGCGATTGTATTTCTTACATTTGCAATCTGGCTGACAGGTCTGTTCGGACTTGCTGTTTTAGAGCCTGATGAGCGGTTTATCGACTTGATGTACGAGGCGACCTCCGCGATCGGAACGGTGGGACTTTCCGCAGATCTGACGCCGTCGCTGACAAGAGGCAGTCATGTGATCCTGATGATCCTCATGTATGTGGGGCGAATCGGGCCGATCACCATGGCGCTGGTATTTGCCGGAAGAGAAGATATGCAGGCAAAATTCAGGGATTTGCCGGAAAAACGGATTATGTTAGGATAGAAGGGGTAGAAAGACATGAAAAAACAATTTGCAGTGTTCGGATTGGGAAGTTTTGGGCGGAGTGTTGCCCTGACACTGGAAAATCTGGGATGCGATGTAGTGGTAGTAGATAAATCATATGAAAAGATCCAGGAGATTTCAGATATGGTCTCTTATGCGATGCGGGCGGATGTATCGGATCCTGATGCACTTCATGCACTGGGAGGAAGAAATCTGGACGGAGCAGTCGTTGCAGTCTCTGAAAGTCTGGAAGCGAGCATTATGGCCACGATTATCTCCAAAGAGATGGGAATCCCGTATGTGCTCGCAAAGGCGAAAGATGAGCTGCAGGGCGCAATCCTCGAAAAGGTGGGGGCAGATGCCATTGCCTATCCAGAGTGCGATATGGGGGAACGGGTGGCAAAAAGCCTGATGTCCACGGCATTTGCAGACTGGATCGAATTGTCCTCCGAATACAGCATGGCAGAAGTGGTGATTCCGGAAAAATGGGTCGGAAGAAGCTTAAGCGAATTGAAGATCCGTGAGCAGTACGGGATCAATGTGGTTGGAATCATTCAGGGAGTGCAGGTGGATGTTACACTGGATCCGTATGAGCCGCTTCCGGAGGGAGCGATTCTGATTCTGATCGGAGCCACTTCGGTTTTGGAAAAATTTCATACATGGAAGTAAGAAAGATGATCACAAGTACAAGTAATCAAAGAGTAAAAGAATTATCTCAAATACAGAAAAAAAGTAAAATACGCAGCCGCGAAGGAATCTTTATTGCGGAAGGAATCCGCATGGTCAGAGAAACACCTCATGAGCGCCTGGTAGGTCTGTACTTTTCGGAGAGTTTTGAAAAAAAGTATGGAAAAGAAGTGCTGGATGTGATTTCAGGGGGAGACTTAAAAGTCCGGGAGCAGATCCGCAAAAAGACGGAAATCTTGTCTGATGCGGTATTTTCTTATGTGTCTGATACCAAGACGCCGCAGGGAGTACTGGCAGTTGTGCATCAGATGGAATATACTTTGGGTCAGATGACAGAGGGAGCTATTCCGCATTTGATGATCTTAGACAATCTGCAGGATCCGGGCAATCTGGGAACAATCTTTCGAACAGCGGAGGCTGCCGGAGTGACAGGTATCATAATGAGCCGGGATTGCGTGGATATTTACAACCCAAAGACGATCCGCTCCACCATGGGAGCACTTTACCGGATGCCGTTTTTGTATGTGGATGATCTGAAAGAGACGATCCACACGTTGAAAGAACAGAATATCAAAAGCTATGCGGCACATCTGGATGGGAAAAATACCTATGATAAAGAAGACTATAGACAGGGAACTGCTTTCCTGATTGGAAATGAAGGAAATGGGCTCAGAGAAGAGATCGCACAGTGTGCCGACACTTGGATCCGAATCCCGATGTGTGGACAGGTGGAGTCATTAAATGCGGCGGTGGCAGCAACAGTTCTGATGTTTGAAGTCAGCAGACAGCGGAGAGGATAACACGTTTTCAGAAATTGACAGGGGTGATAGTATGGAACCATTGTTAGATCTGACAAAAGAATATGGTCTGGTGCTGGATGGCGGCGGGGCAAGAGGAGCCTATCAGATCGGTGCGTGGACAGCGCTTGAGGAAGCAGGCGTGAAGGTCTGCGCGGTGGCAGGGACTTCTGTAGGAGCATTAAACGGTGCTCTGATCTGCATGGACAGTGTGGAGAATGCACAGAAGATCTGGGCAGAGATGAAGTTTTCCAGAGTCATGGATGTGGATGATGAGTGGATGCAGCATCTGTTCAGCAAAGATGGAAAAATAAAGGAAGTATTTTCTGAACTCTGGAAAAAACTTTCAGATGGAGGTGTGGATATTACCCCGCTTCGAAATCTGATCCACGAAATGGTGGATGAAGAGAAAATCCGACATTCGGGAAAGGAGTTCTGTCTTCTGACATTTTCTGTGACGGATATGAAAGAGCTGGATCTTTCGCTGGAAGATATTCCTGAAGGCGCTCTGGAAGATTTTTTGCTTGCCAGTGCTTATCTGCTTGGATTTAAAAATGAAAGGTTGCAGGGAAAGCGTTATATTGACGGAGGCGTGATCAACAATGTTCCGTTGAACTCCCTGTTAAACCGTGGGTATAAGGATATTATTACCATCCGGATCCATGGACCGGGAAGAGAGCCCAGGGCAAATATTCCGGAAGACGGTGAGGTTCATGAGATCAGCCCGAGAGTGCGGCTGGGAAGTATTCTGGAATTTGACAGCAAAAGAAGCCGGCAGAATCTGAAGATCGGGTATTATGATGCAAAACGGATGCTCTATGGTCTGGAAGGAGTTATATATTATCTGGAGCAGACCCATGAGGAGACGTGGTATGAAGACAGATTATGCGAGATTCCGGATCTGGAGAAAGCCGAGATGGCATTTGTACTGAAGCTTCCCATTGGGTGTTCTGCCAAAGAGCTGTATCTGGCAATGCTGGAAGCAAGCGCCAAGCTGCTTCGCATTCCCAAATATCAGATCTATACTGTGGATCAGCTCCGTGATCTGGTACAGGAACATTATGAGAAACTGGAAGATCAGATGCATCTTCCGAGATTTACACACACATTGATTCAGATAGAAAGGAACAGAACTATGAACTTAAAAGGAAGAAATTTTTTGACACTCAAAGATTTTACACCGGAAGAGATCACATATCTTCTGAATCTGGCAGCAGATCTGAAAGAGAAGAAGAAAAACGGCCAGCCGGTTGATTTCTACAGGGGCAAAAATATTGCACTGATCTTTGAGAAGACCAGTACAAGAACACGCTGTGCATTTGAAGTTGCGGCACATGATCTGGGCATGGGTTCTACCTATCTGGATCCGACCGGTTCTCAGATCGGAAAGAAGGAAAGTATCGAGGATACTGCAAGAGTACTGGGAAGAATGTATGATGGAATCGAATACCGCGGATATGGACAGGAGATCGTGGAGGAACTTGCAAAATATGCCGGGGTTCCGGTATGGAACGGTCTGACCAATGAATATCATCCGACACAGATGCTGGCAGATATGCTCACGATCCGTGAGAATTTCGGTACTTTAAAAGGTCTGAAACTGGTGTACATGGGTGATGCAAGATATAACATGGGAAATTCTCTGATGATCGCCTGCGCGAAGTTGGGACTGGATTTTGTGGCTTGTACAACAGAAAAGTATTTCCCGAATGAGGAACTGGTAGAGACATGCCGCGGATATGCAAAAGAGTCAGGAGCAACGATCACACTGACAGAGAATGTAGAAGAAGGAACAAAGGATGCGGATGTTATCTATACCGATGTCTGGGTATCTATGGGAGAGCCGGATGAAGTCTGGGAAGAGAGAATCCGTGAATTGTCTCCATATAAAGTGACAAAAGAAGTGATGGCAAATGCAAAAGAGTCTGCGATCTTTTTACACTGCCTGCCGGCATTCCATGATCTGAAGACAAAGATCGGAAAAGAGATGGGAGAACGGTTTGGCATTACAGATATGGAAGTGACGGATGAAGTATTTGAATCCGCACAGTCCAAAGTATTTGATGAAGCAGAAAACCGGATGCATACGATCAAAGCTGTGATGGCAGCGACACTGGGAGAGATGTAATTGAAAGCGGAAATTTTAAAAATGCTGCGGGAGAGTCAGGACTATGTTTCCGGGCAGCAGATCTGTGAGCGGTTCCAGGTATCCAGAACTGCAGTCTGGAAGGTGATCAAACAACTGAAAGAGGAAGGGTATGAAGTGGAAGCGGTACGCAACAGAGGGTATCGCCTCTCTTCTCTTCCGGATATTCTCTCCCGGGAGGAGATCGTCAGTCAGATAGATACTGTCTGGGCAGGACAAAACGTGTATTATTTTACAGAAACAGATTCCACCAATATTCAGGCGAAAAGAATGGGAGATCAGGGGGCGCCTCACGGAACTCTGGCAGCAGCAGGACAGCAGACTGCCGGAAAAGGCAGAAGAGGAAGAACCTGGGAGTCTCCGGCGGATCAGAATATTTATATGTCACTTCTTTTGCGTCCGGAGATCGCACCGGTCAAAGCACCCATGTTGACTCTGGTTATGGCATATGCGGCTGCAATGGCGCTTCGGGAATGTACGGGTCTGGATGTACAGATTAAGTGGCCCAATGATCTGGTTATCAACGGGAAAAAAATCTGCGGAATCCTGACGGAAATGAGCACAGAGATTGATTATATCAATTATGTTGTCATTGGAATCGGGATCAATACTAATATTGAACAATTTCCGGAAGAACTAAAGCAGACTGCCACATCACTTCGGATTGAAGCAGGACACAGTATCAGACGCAGTCCACTCATTGCAGCAATTATGCGGTGGTTTGAAAAAGCATATGCCGAATTCATGAAAACGGAAGATCTTTCGGGAATCCAAAAAGCATACAATGAATTGCTTGTGAATTGCGGACGTGAGGTCCGGGTTCTGGAGCCAAAGGGAGAATGGCAGGCAGAAGCTCTTGGAATCAATAACGGTGGTGAGCTGCTTGTAAGAAAAGCGGATGGAAGTGAAACAGCGGTCTATGCGGGAGAAGTTTCCGTGCGCGGTATTTACGGATATGTTTAGTCATATAAGAAAGGAAACTGAAAATGGAAGAAGAAATTGTGCTTTGTGCGGCGAACTCTTATGAGCAGAAATACTATCTGAATCCCGAGTTTGAAATGCTGCCTGAAAGTATCAAGCAGGAATTGAATATTATGTGTGTACTCTACACAGAAGATGTAGGCGGGATCTTGATGGTTTTCTATGATGAGGATGGAAATCTGGAGTTTCGGGTAGATCACGAGGAGAATGATTTTTCGTTTGATGAGATCGGCAGTGTTTTGAAGATCAAACAGCTGCAGCAGACAAAACAGGAGCTGTTCGAGTCACTGGAATTGTTTTATAAGGTGTTTTATCTGGGAGAAGAGGTTGATCTGGAAGAAGAGTAGAGTACAGATCCTGAGAAAAGAAACGAGAGAAAGAGTTAGAGTGTGAAAATGAAACAGTTGAAAATAGGAAATGTTTTACTGGAAAATTCTTATGTACTCGGACCTATGGCAGGCGTAACAGACCTGCCATTTCGCTTGCTTTGCAAGGAGCAGGGAGCGGGTCTTCTGTGTATGGAGATGGTCAGTGCAAAAGGTATTTTCTATAATAATAAGAATACGGAAAGTCTGCTTCAGATTCATCCCGAGGAAGTGCCGGTATCGCTGCAGTTTTTTGGTTCAGATCCGAAGATCGTCAGCGAGATGGCGAAACGGGTCGAGGAACGTCCGTTTTCCATTCTGGATATCAACATGGGATGTCCGGTGCCAAAGGTCGTGCGAAACGGAGAAGGGTCTGCACTGATGAAGAATCCGAAGCTGGTATACGAACTGGTCAGTGCGACGGTAAAAGCAATCAAAAAGCCGGTTACCGTTAAGATCCGGAAAGGGTTCGATGATGAACATATCAATGCGGTGGAAATCGCGAAGATCATTGAAGAAGCAGGTGCGGCAGCAGTAGCCGTACACGGAAGAACAAGAGAACAGTATTATTCCGGAAAAGCGGACTGGGAGATCATCCGTCAGGTAAAAGAGGCAGTTTCCATCCCGGTGATCGGAAACGGAGATGTGACTTCCGGGGAAAAAGCAATCGCCATGCGTGAGCAGACCGGGTGTGACGGGGTGATGATCGCCAGAGGTGCTCAGGGGAATCCATGGATCTTTTCGGAGCTTTTAGAATATGAAAGAACAGGACGGCTTCCTGACAGACCGGATGTGGAAGAAATCAAGCAGACAATGCTTCGGCATGCCAGACTCCAGATCGAGTATAAAGGTGATTTTACAGGAATCCGGGAGATGCGAAAACATGTGGCATGGTATACAAAAGGACTGCATGGGGCAGCCCGTCTGCGGGATCAGATCAATCAGGTTGAGAGCTATGCAGAACTGGAAAATCTCTTGACATCGTTATAACGATTGAGTATAATATTGAAATTGTGAAATATACTTGAATTAGAGATATGGACAGGCAGAAATGTCCTGTAAATACAGGAAAAAGCCGAAGATAAAGTTTTAAATAAAAGAGCAAGATCAGGAAAGAAAGGAAGCAGACAGGTATGGCAGAGGCAAAGAAGAGATTACTTACTTATGCAGGATTGAAAGCGCTGGAGGATGAACTGGAAAATCTGAAAGTTGTAAAACGTAAAGAAGTGGCAGGAAAGATCAAAGAAGCCAGAGAGCAGGGAGACCTTTCAGAGAACGCAGAATACGATGCGGCAAAAGATGAGCAGAGAGATATCGAAGCCCGTATCGAAGAGCTGGAAGGCATTTTGAAAAACGCAGAAGTTGTAGTAGAGGATGAAGTTGATTTAGACAAGATCAATGTAGGATGTAAAGTAAAAGTATTTGACATCACATTTGACGAAGAGATGGAATTCAACATTGTAGGTTCTACAGAGGTGAACAGCCTGGAAGGAAAGATTTCCAATGAGTCGCCGGTTGGTCAGGCTCTGATGGGTAAAAAAGTCGGAGATACTGTAGATGTAGAAACACAGGCAGGAGTGATCCAGTACAAAGTACTTGATATCAGCCGTTCTATGTAGTAGAAACCAGACCCCTTTATTACAAGGGGTCTTAATTCGCATTTAGGGAACACATAAAAGTGTACCGGATGCCTGAAAAGGAAGGAGAAAATATCGTGTCCGAACAGCAGAAAAAAGCACAGCAGGAACCAGATTTAAATCAGTTGAGAAAAGTTCGCCGCGAAAAACTGGCGGATTTACAGGCAAACGGAAAAGATCCGTTTGTGATCACAAAATATGACCAGACACATCACAGTCTGGAGATCAAAGAGAATTTTGAAGAGCTTGCAGGAAAAGAAGTTTCTATCGCAGGACGTATGATGTCCAAACGTGTGATGGGAAAAGCATCTTTCTGCAATGTACAGGATTTGCAGGGAAATATTCAGTCTTACGTTGCAAGAGACAGCATCGGAGAAGAAGCTTACAAAGAGTTTAAGAAGATGGATGTCGGCGATGTGATCGGAATCACAGGAGAAGTGTTTGAGACAAAGACAGGAGAAAAATCCATCCACGCTTCTTCCGTGACATTGCTCTCCAAGAGTCTTCAGATTCTGCCGGAGAAGTTCCACGGACTGACAAATACAGATATCCGCTACCGTCAGAGATACGTGGATCTGATCATGAATCCGGATGTAAAACAGACATTTATCAACCGCTCTAAGATTTTAAGCGCGATCAGAAGATATCTGGACGGACAGGGATTCCTGGAAGTAGAGACACCGATGCTCGTATCCAATGCCGGAGGTGCTGCTGCAAGACCGTTCGAAACACACTTCAACGCACTGGATGAAGATTTCAAACTCCGCATCTCTCTTGAGCTGTACTTGAAGAGACTGATTGTCGGAGGAATGGAGCGCGTATACGAGATCGGACGTGTATTCCGTAACGAAGGTCTTGACACAAGACACAATCCGGAATTTACATTGATGGAGTTGTACCAGGCGTATACAGACTATAACGGAATGATGGATCTGACAGAGAATCTGTACCGTCATGTTGCACAGGAAGTACTTGGAACAACTGTGATCGAATACAACGGTGTGCAGATGGATTTAGGAAAGCCGTTTGAGAGAATCACAATGGTAGATGCAGTGAAAAAATATGCAGGTGTGGACTGGAACGAAGTGGAGACACTGGAACAGGCAAGAGCACTTGCAAAAGAGCATCATGTAGAGTTTGAAGAGCGTCACAAAAAAGGAGATATCCTTGCACTCTTCTTCGAAGAATTTGCAGAGGAGCACCTGATCCAGCCTACATTTGTAATGGATCATCCGATCGAGATTTCTCCGCTGACAAAGAAAAAACCGGAGAATCCGGAATATACAGAGCGTTTCGAGTTCTTTATGAACGGATGGGAGATGGCGAACGCATACTCTGAGCTGAACGATCCGATCGATCAGAGAGAACGTTTCAAAGCACAGGAAGAGCTGCTTGCACAGGGAGACGATGAAGCGAATACAACAGACGAAGACTTCCTGAACGCGCTGGAGATCGGTATGCCTCCTACAGGCGGTATCGGATTCGGAATCGACAGAATGTGTATGCTGTTGACAAACAGTGCAGCGATCAGAGATGTGCTGCTGTTCCCGACAATGAAATCATTAGATGGTGGAAGCAAGGAAAATAAGGCATCTAAGAGTAATTCGACAGAGAATTGCGACCAGATTGCGACCGTTGAAGAGAAGATTGATTTCTCAAATGTAAAGATTGAACCATTGTTTGAGGAAACAGTTGACTTTGATACATTTTCAAAATCAGATTTTAGAGCAGTTAAGGTTAAGGAATGTGTAGCAGTACCAAAGAGTAAAAAGCTTTTACAGTTTACTCTAGATGATGGTACAGGTGTTGATAGAACAATCCTTTCTGGTATTCATGCATATTATGAACCAGAAGAGTTAGTTGGAAAGACACTTATTGCTATTACAAACCTTCCACCTAGAGCAATGATGGGAATTGAATCCTGTGGTATGTTACTTTCAGCAGTAAACAACCTCAAAGATTCAGAGGAAGAAGAACTTCACCTTGTTATGGTAGATAACCATATTCCAGCAGGAGCGAAATTATATTAAAGTAAAGAGAACACGCTAAAGAAATAGGACTTCCCAATATAAAAGTGAGGAAGTCCTATTTTCTATATACATTTCTTTGATGTGCTTATTATTTTATCTTTCCAATCAATAACACTCTTAATTGATAATTTTTCTTGTGCTTTTATGAATGCTGTAATATATGTGTAGTCGATGTTATCATTTGAATCCACAGGAAGACGTATTTCCATATTTTTTAATATATTTTCATTAAACGAAGATTGTCCCCATGCAAAATTTTGGAATGCTTTTCTCATTGCTGTTAGAAGATAGCAAGCAAGCTCTGGATTTAATTCACAGTCACGATAAGACATAACTTTGATTTTATCACCAGTAAAGTAAGGCTTTTCTTGATAAAATATAGTTGCTGTATCTTGTCCAAATGAAATTGTTTTTGCAGGATTAAGATAACATTCATCTTGTGTTATGTATCCTCGAATACCATTGTTTAAACTGCTTCTTACAACGTATGGATATTTGCCACCAAATGTTACTGTGTTTGCGTTAAAACGCTTTTTGGGACTTGATATATCAAATAGCCTTTCATTGCCTTCGCCAAGTTTATAAACTTTATACTTCACCTTATTATCTTGGAATTGTTTTATAGTGTCTTTTTCGGATGAATTTAATTCATAACTATCTAATCCGCTTATTGATAAATAAGCGGAAAGTTCGCGTATACAAGCTTCCATAAAATCAAAGTCAATAGTATCTTGTGCTATTATAGGTAATGAAACTTCCATATTTAAAATATCAACTCTAGTCTATTTTAGTGGAATAATCATAATTTCCAATCGTTTTTTCTTTAATAATGTAATTAAATATAAAAGTGAATACCTATTCCACTTTTCGGAGTATGGGTACATTCCTTGTACGTGAGGATATCCAATAAAACCACCTTCTTGGTAAAAAAAAGTATCTGGACTTTTAGTACCTGTATCACTGAATGTAATAATATTCTTTTCTGTTGGAGGTAGATTAGAAAATCCTGCTCTTCCATGATTTTCGGATGTATTAGTTACAACAGGATTTTTACCATCAATGTCAAAAAGTTTTGAATTTGTTAATTTGTATGCTTTTGTAGGATGAATGTCAAACAGTTTCTTGATGGCAAATGGTTGATACGATGTCACTGATTATCTCCTCCTTTTAATATGCAGTCTACTTTCCAACTTAGAAATTCTTTTACTGTGTTTTTAAAATCATCTTGTGAAGGAAAATCGGCATTGGGTTTATGTTGTGTCAAAGTCCAGTCGTCTCCGTTTAGAGAAATCGTATCTTCAATGTATTCTTCTTCTGAAAAATATTTAAGATACGATTTTCCATAAAGGACGAGATTTACAATTTCATTATATCTCTCGTTTGCGTGGTCTGTATTTCGTAAATTAACTTCTTGGCTTGATTTCTTCTTGTTTTGTCTTGTATAACCATCGTTTGAGAAATCTATAAACTTAACAAGTTGTTTTGTGTCATGTGGAACGCCTATATTAAATACATATATGGCAGTTTGAACACCAGCTTTTCCGTGAAAAATATCTGACATATGGATGCTTGCAACAAGAGTATTGTTTTCTAATATTCTTTTTGTATAAGGTAATCCATTTCCACTTCCTGCATTTTCTTGAATAAGGATAACCGCATGTCCAATGTTCATTAGTTTAAGAGCCTTTTCTACAAATATAAATCCTTTTCCTTGGGCGGAATATGGTGGGTTTAACAAAAATACGTTAGCTGGGTATTTCTTTCCATTTAGGTCGCCTTGTTCGTAGTTTCCACTATATTCTGTCAAACTGTCTTTATGAATAATATTTGAAGAGCCATCTCCCATCAGAATCATATTAAGCACTGCTAACAAATAAATATCAGAACGCTTTTCTATACCAAGAAGCTGTTCACATTTGATTTTCACAATCTTTTCATCTAGTTCTTTAGGACTTTTTATTCTTTCTTGTGCGTCCTTAATCATCAATTTCATTGATGAAATTAGAAAACCTGCTGAACCAACTGCGTAATCCCAGACATAACTATCTTTATTAACTTGTGCAAGTTTTGCCATAAGTTCTGTAACATAGCGAGGGGTTAAGACAACATCGTTTTTATCACTGTCTGGAATATCAACCCATGCATTAAGGACATTGAAAAGACGTCCAGTAAAATCAAGGTGTCTGGCAGATGTAAAAATAGGCATTATATCATTCTTGACGCTTGTGTAGACAGTTTTTAATTTGCTTTCTCCGTTTTCTGCTTTCCAAAGGTCAGAATAAATAAACACTCTCGAAAGATCGTTTATTATCATTTCTTTTTTCTCTTGAGGAAGGTTCCTTTCTTCAAGGAAAGAATCGATTTTATTTATTATAATTCTTCCGTCGTTTGTTTTGCTACCACTTTCTCCTTTTAGGTCTGTGATTTCAAGAGGGGCAACTTTTCCCTTAACACCAAGTGATGCCATAATCATACCTGTTACAAGTTCTACTCTTGAACCGACAGATATTTTTAGGTCATCCTGCATTACTTGATTTAGCTTCTTTAATTTGATTTCTATTTCATTTTCAAATTCTTTTGCTTTTGCTTCTAATTCTTCTTCTGTTAAGCCGATTTTATCAATTTCCTCGACAAATTTTTCTTGATTTTTTTGTAAGTAAAATGAAAGGTCTGAATAGGCTTTTATTCGTTTAGGAATGCAATAGTTATCAAGAGATAAATAATAAGCATCTATTTCATAAATACGAGTTCCTGCTTCATCATATCCATTTAAACCAATGGCTACCACTTCTTTGTAGCTTTTGGTATGCTTAATAATTGCGTTTGCATAATGAACCGCTCCATTTACAGCGTATTTATTTACGTTGGTATAGTTTGGTGAACCATCTTTTTTCTTGTTATCTATTTCACCATCGGAATTGAGTTTAATTAAATTCCCTTTTGTACCTTTTACCTCTATCATCACAGGTATTTTTCGCATTGATTTTGTCTCTATAAATAGTTTTATATCGGGATAGTTCACACCAGTTCCACCGGTTTTCGATGGTGCAGTTTTTAGTGCGGTTTCTATCTCTGTATTGATGCTCTCCGTCTTTGTAAAATATTTTGTTTTATCGAGTTGCTTTTTGCCCCAATCTTCAATTTGTTCTTCTATACTTTTAGCCATGGTGCTCAATCTCCTTTTTAAATATCTTTTAATTTGCTAGATGAAATAGTTTTATGTAATTCTGGATTGGTAGAAACTAGTTTTTCACTAACAGGGATAATAGAAGCAAAGTCATTATAATTGTCATGAATAATTCCTTCTGTGAATTTTTTTGTTTCAAGTTCAATCCATTGTTCTTTTAATTCAACAGGAATGTTTGAATCTGCTGTGGCATTAGCTATCTGTATAAGATAGTCAAAATAAGCTCTGTCTATTGATAGTACAGGCAGAGGATAAGTATTGTCGGTTTCGTCAACACCTGAAATTTGATGATATCTCAAAGAAAAATACTTATTTAATGTTTCAAGTAAATTTGAACCGCCTTCGCCTTTACATAAATAATCTAATGAGACATTAAAATGTTCTGCAATAAGAAGCATATTCTCAAAAGTTAATCCCATATCACCGTTTTCAAGCTTTGAAATAGAGTTTGGAGTAGAATTTATAATATCCGCAAGTTTTTTTTGTGTTTCATTATTTTTTTTTCGAAGTTCCTTTATGCGTTGTCCGACTGATTTTCGGTCTGTTTTATTGTTCATAATCCACCTACTTTCATTGTTGATATTTTAAATCAAACTATGTTCTTACAATAATATTATAAAGCAAAAAAATAAATAGTTAAGATAGTAAAAATATCACAAAAAATAGTAAAACTATCGTATAAATGGTTATACAATAGCTTGAGTGTGTATTAAGATATAATCATCGAAGCGCTTAGAAATACGGACTGCTCTGATATCGAGGGTGGTTGGAAAGGAGAACAAATGATATGCAAGTAAAATTAGTTGGTGTACAGCATGTAAACTTCACTAATAATCGTGGAGAGACAATCAATGGTACTAATATTTTCTGTGCATTTAATGATGAGAATGTTGAAGGACTCCGAACTGAAAAATTCTTTCTTAGACCAGAAATTAAGTTACCTGATTGTAAGCTTAATGATGCATTAGATATTTCCTTTAATATGAAGGGAAAAGTTGAAGCAATCTATAAGATGTAATAATAGTTATTTTTATGGTGGCAAAGGGAGGAAATGCTCCTTCCGATGCCTACCGTTATGGAGGACACAATAATGAAAAAAGAAATAGAAACAAAGCTTATTGAATGTCACATCATCATGGTTGAGGCACTTAAGGGATATGAAGATAGAGCTTTTCAGAGTAACAAGCTGTTTGAATTAAGACAGTATAGTAATCAACTTCCGAATGAAATGAATCAGAAGATTACTGAATATGTAAACAATACAATTCGACCGATGGTTTATGATGTAGATTACTGGTCATTTATCGAGAAAGATGAGCAGTATGGTTCATGTGATGAAAACAATCATTTTATTGTTGATAGCGACCGTTCGCTTGAGTGCATCATTTTCAGAAAATATCATCATATATGTGATTTGCATGAGAATTTAAATGCATTTATGGTGAAAGAATTTCATTTGGATTATGGTTGCTAAGTATATTTCTTGGGGAGTGGATATTCCATTCCCCTACTTGTTAAGAAAGGGAAAAGATGGACAATAAAGGTAAGCGCAAAATATTGCTACGCTGCCCATGAATCACGCTTGCACCAAAATGATAGATGCAAGCGTTTTGCTCTATGTTTAGTTTTGACAGTTCGCTTTCGCAGTCTCGCTCCATGGGGCAAGCTGT
>ENA-OQIT01000163-OQIT01000163.1-human-gut-metagenome-genome-assembly--contig:-NODE-163-length-15381-cov-2.792972_pt1 | contig 15381 bp, 13 predicted proteins | sample MGYA00242587_ERZ504752 | MGnify/ENA primary metagenome ERZ504752 (study PRJEB26092, sample SAMD00036352) | human gut metagenome | host: Homo sapiens | study: EMG produced TPA metagenomics assembly of... | reverse complement strand
GAGGACACCGACTATGACTCACCGATGATAATCCGGCAAAGCAACTGGGTTATGACTCCATTGAGGATATGCGCACAACAGGAACATAGAAATTATCTCATCCGATGATAACGACAATACAGTCGCCGAGGGATATTGGTATCCTGACGGGGATAGGAGCAGCTCCCTCTATTTTATGGTCCAGAGAGATACCATTTACTGGTATGAATTTGAACCGGAGCAGGGGGATGTTCAAGTGGGAGACCCGGATGGAATTGTAATCAAGTTAGGAAATAAGCGCCGTCTTCAGAGCGGGCAGACATTTCAGTACACAACTTCCAGAGGATTGGATATGAGCTACAGCAAAATCTGTTTCGAGGGAGACACAACAGAATATTTTTGGAGGGAGCGTTGAGTGGTTAAAGGAGGAAACTATATGGAACGAAGATATATTTCAGAAGTAAAGCCACTAAGCCAGTATATTTTACAAGTTGACTTTGTCTCCGGCAGTCGTTTGCTCCTGGATATGAAGTCTTATCTGGACAAATTTCGCGTTCATTCTCTGGCCGATTTGCAGACATGGAATAGCGTTGTGACGAACGGTATTTTTATTCGTTTCTTGAAATGTGGGATTGAGTCACGATGAAATTTTGGCAATGGCTAAGCAGGAATATTAACAGTTTATCTGGGAAAGGAGAAAATAACAATGAAAAGAATCATAAGAAAGCGAGTTGTCCTTGTTTTACTTCTGTCCTTGTGCCTAAGCCTGACCGCTTGTGGCAACGGTAACAGTGGAGACAGCGGTAATGATACTAGTGTTACGCCTACCAGGATTGAAGGTATGCTCAAAGAAGCATATGATAATACAGATTATACCAGCTATCTTGGCCTTTGGGATGGTGTAGTCAACGAGGGAGAGCCTGAACAGAAATTGATTGCAGAGCTGAACGAGGACGGCGAAGCGGGCCTGCTGCGCCTGACGGAAATCTGGTGCGCCATGAACGGCGTCCCGGCCATCGTCATCTTCGAGGGCGGGCAGTCCGAGCTGCTGGCCAATGTGGTGGCGCAGATCTACGCCCATCTGCTCCAGCACCCCTCCCGTGACCCTGTGGGGCTGGCCGTCTATGTGGAGCTGCGCTACATGACGGCCTCCCTCATGTTGGGGGAATGGTTTGAATAAGGAACCGCGCCTGCGCTTTACGGACGAGGAACGGGCTGACCCGGCTCTGGAGAAGCCCATCCGTAAGGCGGACAAGGCCGCCGCCAAAGCAGACAAGGCGCAGGCCGAAAATCCCCAAAAAGCAGGTCCGGCAAAAGACGGTGGACCCGGAGACCGGCAAAGTGACCACCAAGCTGGTGCTGGAGGACAAGAAGAAGCCGCCCTCCAAATTGTCCCATGCGGTGCGGGATACCCCCGCCAATGCCGCTCTGGGGAAGCTCCACAAGGAAATCCGGGAGACCGAACAGGACAATGTGGGCGTGGAAAGCGCCCACAAGTCCGAGGAGGCTGCCGAGACCGGCGTTAGGCTTGCACGGGAAGGCTACCGCAGCCACAAGTTGAAGCCCTACCGCAAGGCGGCCCAGGCCGAGCAGAAGCTGGAGAAGGCCAATGTGAATGCCCTGTATCAAAAGTCCCTACGGGAAAATCCTCAGTTTACCAGCAACCCTCTCTCCCGCTGGCAGCAAAAACAGAGTATCAAAAAGCAGTATGCCGCCGCCAAACACGCCGGTCAGACTGCCGGAAATACCGCCCAGGCTGCATCCAAAACAGGAAAAGCCGCAAGGACGGTAAAAGAAAAGGCACAGCAGGCAGGGGCATTCGTCATGCGCCACAAGAAGGGTTTCCTGATGGCAGGGGTTTTGTTCCTCATTACCTGTATGCTGATGAATACCATGTCCTCCTGCTCCATGATGGCGCAGAGCATCGGTTCCGTTCTCTCCGGCACCACCTATCCGTCGGATGACTCGGAAATGCTGGCAGTGGAGGCAGATTATGCAGCCAGAGAAGTCCAGTTGCAGGAGGAAATCGACAACATTGAAAGCAGCCACCCAGGGTATGACGAGTATCGCTATGACCTTGGTATGATCGGCCATGACCCTCATGAGCTGGCAGCATTTCTGTCTGCTGTCTTGCAAGGTTACACCCGGCAGAGCGCTCAGGCAGAGCTGGCGCGTGTGTTTGCAGCACAGTATCAGCTGACGCTTACTGAGGAAGTGGAGATCCGCTACCGCACGGAGACCTCCACCGACCCAGAGACCGGCGAGACCACCTCGGAAGAAGTTCCCTATGAGTATTACATTTTGAATGTGAAACTCACCAGCAAGCCCATTTCCGCTGTGGCGTCGGAGTTACTGCCCCCGGAGCAGATGGAAATGTATCAGGTTTACCGGCAGACCATGGGCAATAAGCCGTTGTTGTTTGGCGGCGGTTCCCCTGATACCAGCGGCTCGGAAGATCTGTCCGGTGTGCAGTTCATTAACGGTACCCGCCCCGGCAATCCTCAGCTGGTGGAACTGGCCAAGCGTCAGGTGGGCAATGTGGGCGGCTATCCTTATTGGAGCTGGTATGGCTTTGACAGCCGCGTGGAGTGGTGCGCCTGCTTTGTATCCTGGTGTTATAACCAGGCTGGAAAAAGTGAACCGCGCTTTGCAGGCTGTGAGTGGCAGGGCGTTCCGTGGTTCCAGTCTCATGGACAATGGGGTGCAAGAGGCTATAACAATCTGGCTCCCGGAGATGCAATTTTCTTTGATTGGGATTTGGATGGGACAGCAGACCATGTGGGTATCGTGATCGGTACGGATGGCAGCCGTGTTTATACGGTGGAGGGAAATTCCGGCGATGCCTGCAAGATCAAAAGTTATGACCTGAATTATCAAAGTATTAAGGGCTACGGCCTGATGAACTGGTAACAGACTTTGTGGAAAGGAGTGAACGGTTATGGCAAAAAAACAAAATTGAACGTATCGACCAGGAAATTGAGAAAACCCGTGAGAAGATTGCGGAATATCACGGAAAAGACTCAAGACCCTGGAAGCACAGAAAACGGAGGCAGAGAATCTGGAAATCGTTCAGATGGTTCGTGCGTTACGCATGACTCCAGCACAGCTGAACGCTATGCTTTCCGGTGGAATGAACCACGGCAGAGATACAGCACTGTCGGAATCAAAATAATCAGGAGGTTACCGCTTATGAAGAATAAAAGAATTTGCAAAACACTTTCCGCCCTTTGCCTGACAATGGTTGTGGCATTTGGATTTACGATCCCTGCTTTCGCACAGGGGTCAGAACAGGCTCCGGCGGCACCGGCAGAGGATTCTACCAATGACAGCAATGTGATTGTGGAAGAAGCAGAACCGGCACCGGCACTTACACCAGATGGCAATGCCGCTCTGGTGGATGATTTTGGTGGCAATAAGCAGCTCATTACCATTACCACCAAGGCGGGCAACTATTTTTACATTTTGATCGACAGGGCTAATGAGGATAAAAAGACTGCTGTTCACTTTCTGAACCAGGTGGATGAAGCGGATTTGATGGCACTGATGGAAGATGAAAATGTCAAAGAGGAGCCGGCTGCTGTGTGTAGCTGTTCAACAAAATGTGAAGCAGGGGCAGTCAATACGGCCTGCCCGGTCTGCGCAACTGATAAGAGTAAATGTACGGGCAAAGCACCGGAACCTCCGGCAGAAACATCGGAGCCGGAAAAGGAGAAGCCTGCCGGATTGAACCCGGCTGCGATAGTCCTTTTGCTGGCTCTGCTGGGAGGCGGTGGCGTATTTGCCTACTTGAAGCTCGTTAAGAACAAGCCTAAGACCAAGGGCAATGACAGTCTGGACGATTATGATTATGGCGAGGAGGATTCCGAGGAATGGGAAACCGAGGATGAGGAGTCGGACGAGCCGGACGCTGACGGGGGCAGCACAGAAGAAGATGATGAGGACAGTGTGAAATGACCCGTTTCACAGACAGTCCCTATGAACGCATGATGACACGCAGGCCGGAGGGCGGGAAGGAAACTTCCCGTCCTCCTTCTTTGCCCCACAGCCACCCCTGCTATGGTTGCGGGAATTATGGAAGACCCTGCGTAGGTATCTGTCACCGGGAAATGTCCCGATGGCTCAAAGAGAGGAGGAACCATCATGGCTCAACATAAATTGGTAATTGACCGAAAAACCATCAGTTGCCCAGAGTTTGGCGGCGGTGATCGGCGCAACCGTCCGTAAGGACGGGTATCTGGAGGGCAACGGTTGGCGTGTCAGCTGGTGCGTGGGCCACCTGGCCGGTCTTGCGGATGCAGACAGCTATGACCCAAAGTATGCCAAGTGGCGATATGATGATCTGCCTATCCTGCCGGAGTATTGGCAGATGGTGGTGGGAAAGGATAAGAAAAAGCAGTTTGATATTCTCAAAAAGCTGATGAATGCCCCGGATGTTTCGGAGGTGGTAAATGCCTGCGATGCCGGACGCGAGGGCGAGTTGATCTTCCGCAGCGTCTATGAGCTGGCAGGTTGCAAGAAGCTGATGAAAAGGCTCTGGATTTCTTCGATGGAAGACTCCGCCATAAGGGAAGGCTTTGCAAACCTGCGCCCCGGTGCGGACTATGACGGACTTCGAGATGCTGCCCTCTGCCGTGCCAAGGCCGACTGGCTGGTGGGGATCAATGCGACAAGGCTTTTTTCCGTGCTGTATCACCGTACCCTCAACATCGGGCGCGTGATGTCCCCAACACTGGCGCTCATTGTCCAGCGAGAAGCTGAGATCGACACCTTTCAGCCGATTCCCTTTTATACCGTGGCGCTGGAGCTGCCCGGTCTTACCGTATCCGGGGAGCGCATGGCGAATAAGGCCGCTGCTAAGCAGCTGAAAGAAGCCTGTCAGGGTGCAAATGTCACAATCAAAAAGGTGGAGTGTAAGGAAAAGTCCGAAAAGCCGCCTGCCCTCTATGACCTGACTACCCTGCAAAGAGATGCCAACCGCCTGCTTGGATTTACAGCCCAGCAGACCCTGGACTACCTACAAAGCCTGTATGAAAAGAAGCTCTGCACCTATCCCCGTACTGACAGCCGCTATCTGACTGGTGATATGGCAGACAGCCTGCCGGTGCTGGTCAATCTGGTTGCCAACGCTATGCCGTTTCGCAAAGGGATCGCCATTACCTGTGATCCGCATACGGTCATCAACGATAAGAAAGTAACCGACCACCACGCAGTAATCCCTACCAGAAATCTCAAGGATGCAGACCTTTCTGCCCTTCCTGCGGGAGAAAAAGCGGTGCTGGAGCTGGTGGCCCTGCGTCTGATGTGCGCCGTAGCCCAGCCCCATATCTATTCGGAAACCGTTGTGATTGCAGCGTGTGCCGGTGGGGAGTTTACCGCCAAAGGAAAAACGGTGAAGCACCCCGGATGGAAAGCACTGGAGGACGCTTACCGTGCCAAAATGAAGGATGCAGAGACCGAAAAAAGAGGGCGCAGAGAAAGCCCTGCCGGAGCTGACCGAAGGACAGACCCTTTCGGTTGTTGCTGCAATCATCAAAGAAGGCAAAAGCAGTCCGCCCCAGCACTTTACGGAGGACACCCTGTTGTCCGCGATGGAGACTGCCGGAAAAGAGGATATGCCGGAGGATGCCGAGCGAAAAGGTCTGGGGACACCGGCCACCCGTGCCGGTATTTTGGAAAAGCTGGTATCTGCCGGTTTTCTGGAACGAAAAAAAGAGCAGGAAAAACGGTACAGCTTCTTCCTTCCCACGATGCAGTATCCCTTATCACGGTCCTGCCGGAACAACTGCAATCGCCGCTTCTGACTGCCGAGTGGGAGTATCGCCTGGGCGAGATCGAGCGCGGGCAGCTTGCCCCAGAGGGGTTTCTGGACGGGATCAGCACCATGCTGAAAGACTTGGTGGGAACTTATCAGGTCATCAAGGGAACCGAGTACCTGTTCACTCCGCCCCGTGAGGTGGTGGGCAAATGCCCTCGCTGCGGCGGTGAAGTTGCAGAACTGCAAAAAGGCTTCTTCTGTCAGAATGATTCTTGCAAATTTGCAATCTGGAAAAACAACAAATGGTGGGCTGCCAAGAAAAAACAGCCGACCAAGGCTGTGGTGTCTGCACTGCTTAACGATGGCCGTGTCCGTGTGACGGGCCTATATTCGGAGAAAACCGGAAAGACCTACGATGCCGCTGTGGTTTTGGAGGATGATGGACAGTACGCCAACTTCAAGCTGGAATTTGACCAGCGGAAAGGAGGCAGCTGATGAATCTCTCTTTAGTGGAACGGGAAACCATTCTCCTCTATAACCAGGCAGAACCAATGGCTGAGGTCTACACCCACGATCCCCATCTGATGGAGAAGCTGGAACTGCTGGCAAAAAAGCACCCCGACCAGATCACCCGAAAGGACGCCCATAACTTTACCGTCCCCAAGCGGTGTGTATCAGTCCGGGAGCCATACAGCGCCGAGCGTCGCAAAGCTGCCAGTGAGCGTGCGAAAGCCGCCGGATACCAGCCCCCTGTGAAAAAGTCCGGTAGTTAAAGGCACATGGCAGAGAATGTATTTGAAGCGGTCAAGCAGTCGGTCAGCACCAGAGAAGCGGCAGAGTTTTACGGGATAAAAGTCAGTCGAACTGGCATGGCCTGCTGTCCCTTTCACGATGATAAGAACCCCAGCATGAAGGTAGACCAGCGGTTCCACTGCTTTGGCTGTGGTGCAGATGGGGATGTGATCGACTTTACCGCAAAGCTCTTTGACCTCTCCCCAAAAGAAGCGGCAGAGAAACTGGCACAGGACTTTGGCCTGATCTATGACAGTCAGGCCCCTCCCCGTAGGAGATATGTCCGGCAGAAAACAGAGGCACAAAAGTTTCGGGAGGACCGGCAGCGGTGTTATCGCGTACTGTCCGATTACTACTATCTGCTGAAAAAATGGGAGGCCGACAATTCTCCCCGGACACCGGAGGAAGAACCGCACCCCCGCTTTGTGGAAGCAATCCAGAAGAAACCCTATGTAGAGTACCTGCTGGACCTTTTTCTTTATGAAAGTGAAGAAGAACAAAAGGCATGGATTGCAGAACACACAGCAGAAATCACACACTTGGAAAGGAGATTGAAAATCATGGCTGAGAATAAACCCACCAATCGAGAACGGCTAAGGGAAATCACAGATGGTATCGAGCAGGGTATCAAAGAACTGTTTGAAAGCGAAAAGTATATGCGTTATCTGTCCGTCATGTCCCGCTTCCACCGCTATTCGGTAAACAACACCATGCTCATCTATATGCAGAAGCCGGACGCCACATTGGTAGCCGGATACAATAAGTGGAAAGACCAGTTTGAGCGTCATGTAAAAAAGGGCGAGCATGGCATTACCATCATCGCTCCCACACCGTATAAGAAGAAAATCGAGGAGCAGAAGCTGGACCCAGATACCAAGGCTCCGATTCTGGATAAAGACGGAAAGATCGTCACAGAGGAAAAAGAAATCGAGATTCCCATGTTTCGTCCGGTCAAGGTCTTTGATGTGAGTCAGACCGACGGGAAACCTTTGCCGGAGCTTGCATCATCCCTTTCCGGCAATGTGCCAAATTATGAGGCATTCATGGAGGCCCTGCGCCGCAGCGCACCGGTGCCGATTACTTTTGAAGCAATGGCTGCTGATACGGACGGCTATTTTTCTGCCGATCATCAGAAAATTGCCATTCGCCAAGGCATGAGCGAGGTGCAGACGGTTTCGGCCACGGTTCATGAGATTGCCCACAGCAAGCTCCATGACCCTAAAAAATATGAAATGCTACCGTCATGGAAGGTTGTGCAGGAGAGTGAAGGTGGAACCAAGCATGATTTCAAGTTGGATTTTGCCACAGAAAAAGAAGCCGAACAGTTTGCTTCTGATATGGATTGGCGTTATGTGGACGAAAATCAGTTTGAATGGCGTCTTGCAGTTGAGGAAGATGCAACCGCAGAAAAACAGGCAATCAAAAACCGTCACACGGAAGAAGTGGAGGCTGAAAGCATCTCCTATGCAGTCTGCAAATATTTTGGCATTGAGACCGGAGAAAACAGCTTCGGCTATATTGCAAGCTGGAGTCAGGGCAAGGAACTGAAAGAGCTGAGAGCCAGTTTGGAGACCATCAATAAGACCTCCGGCACTTTGATCTCTGACATTGAGCGCCACTATAAGGAAATCTGCAAAGAGCGTGGAATTGACCCCCATGCAAAGGCAGAGCCGGAAACCGCCCCGATAGAGCAGCCGGCAGATGCCGCTCAGGTATCTGACACCGAGCCAACCGGCAATCTGACCTACTATGTAGCAGAGTGCATGGAGTTTCCAAACCTCGGAGAATACCACGATAACCTGTCTTTGGAGGAAGCTGTCCGCATTTATCAGGAAATTCCGGCAGAGCGAATGAACGGGATCAAAGGAATTGGTTTTGAGCTGAAAGACGGAAGCGACTATGAAGGACCTTTTCCGATTTTGACCGGCCAGACCATTGACCTGGACAGCATCCAGGCAATCGACTTATTACCGTGATAATCCTCTGGTGCAAAAAGCGGTAAAGGAACTGGCTGCGGCAATGCCGGAAATGGAAGTGCTGGGGGCGGACGCCAACCAGCAGGAGGCTTTGTTTCTGATTGACGATGCCACCTATCTTCATATCCAATCCTGTGACAGCGGCTGGGACTATACCCTTTACGATGCCGCGTCCATGAAAGAGCTGGATGGTGGTCAGCTGGATATGCCGGAGATTTCCCGCATGAAGGCAGTTCTCCAGATTTGTGATGACAACGATTTGGGCAGAGACTCGGTAAAATACGCACCGTTGTCCATGATTGAGACCTTGCAGGAAGCTGCCTACCAGCAGATGCAGGCAGAGGCCAGTCAGATGGCTGCTTTTTCCCAGCTGCCGGAAGCACAGGAGCAGGCACTGGATGAATACCCCATGCCGGATGAGCAGGTCTCCACACCAGATATGCAGGAATACGGCTACTCCTATGATGGGATGCTCCCTGTTACCAGAGAACGGGCGCTGGAACTGGATGCCGCCGGTTTGACCGTCTATGTGCTGCATGAGGACAATACGGAGAGCATGGTGTTTGACCCGCAGGAAATCATGGATCATGGCGGTCTTTTTGGCGTGGACCGTGAGGAATGGGAGAAAAGCCCTCAGTTCCACGAAAAGGTCATGGAGCGTCAGGAACATCAGCAGGAACGCGAACAGGCATTTCTATCCCAGAACAGAGATTGCTTTGCCATCTATCAGGTGAGCCGTGACGATCCGCAGAATGTGCGCTTTATGAATCTGGATTGGTTAAAGTCACATGACATTTCCATAGACCGCAGCAATTATGACCTCATTTACACAGCTCCTCTGAGGGAGTCTAGCACGGTACCGGAGCAGCTAGAAAAACTATATGAGCAGTTTAATCTGCAAAAGCCGGCGGATTTTCACAGTCCTTCTATGAGTGTTAGTGACATCGTTGCGATCAAGCAGGACGGTAAGGTATCCTGTCATTACTGTGACAGTGTTGGTTTTACCCAGATCCCCGGATTCCTGCCGGAAAATCCGCTGAAAAATGCGGAGATGGCCGTGGAGGACGATTACGGCATGATCGACGGTATCATCAACAATGGCGCAAAAGAGCCTACGGTGGCAGAGCTGGAACAGCAGGCCCGCAGCGGTCAGCCCATTTCCCTGATGGATCTGGCTGCCGCTGCCCATCGGGAGGAACGGGAAAAGAAAAAGTCCGTCATGGAGCAGCTGAAAAGCCAGCCCAAGGCAGAACACAAAAAGACAGCGCCCAAAAAGAGTGCGGAAAGGGAGATTTGATATGGGAAACTTTACTTTTGAGGAAATGAACCTGATGTGCATTTACAATACCGGTAGCCGCACCGGACTGATCGACAGCCTGCGTGAGATGCGCGGCGAGCTGGCCCCGGAGGAAACCGAGCTGCGGGAGTTGACAGACAGCGCACTGGGCAAGCTCCAGGCCATGAGTGATGCCGAGTTTGCCGAGCTGGAGTTGTATCCGGATTTTGACCAGTAAACACTATAATCGCAGGGATGGGGTGGCAATATGCCACCCCACCTTTTTACCCCAAAACTGAAAGGAGGACAGAACACTATGCCAACCAAAGCTGAACTATATGCACAGATGGCGGAGAAGGTAACAACGCAGCTCACGGGGAGCTGGCAGGAATGGGCAGGGTTTCTCACCACTGCTTCCCGACTTTACAAGTACCCGTTCCATGAGCAGTTGATGATCTACGCCCAGCGTCCGGACGCCACCGCCTGTGCAGAGTACGATTTGTGGAATGAAAAGATGGGCCGGTATGTAAGGCGCGGCTCCAAGGGAATCGCTCTGGTGGACGATTCCGGGGACAGGCCCCGCCTGCGCTATGTTTTTGATATTTCCGACACCGGAACCCGTGAACATTCCCGCACTCCCTGGCTGTGGCAGCTGGAGGAGCGCCATCTGGATTCGGTGCAGGCCATGCTGGAGCGCATCTATGATGTTTCCGGTGATGACCTTGCCGGACAGCTCACTGAGGTAGCCGGAAAACTGGCTGAGGAATACTGGACGGAGCATCAGCAGGACTTCTTCTATATCGTTGACGGTTCCTTTTTGGAGGAATATGATGAGTATAACATCGGAGTGCAGTTCAAGGCAGCCGCCACCGTCAGCATCACTTACGCTTTGATGTCCCGCTGTGGACTGGAGCCGGAACGCTACTTCGACCACGAAGATTTCATGGCGATCTTTGATTTCAATACTCCGGCAACCATCGGAGCGCTGGGAACAGCGGTCAGCCAGATCAACCAGCAGGTGCTGCGGCAGATCGGCGTTACCGTCCGAAATGCAGAGCGCGAAGCCAACCAAGAAAGGAGCAAACAAGATGAACAATCCCATGACCTATATCCAGAACGGAGACTATCTGATTCCCGACCTGAAGCTGAGCCAGCAGCCGGAGAAACCCTTGGGCAAGTACGGAAGGATGAGGAAAACCTACCTGAAGGAACACCGTCCCATCCTCTACAACCAGATGCTGCTGAGCGAGAAGCTGTACCCGCACCTTCTGGAGATCGACGAGACCGCCCAGAGCAGACTGGAGCAGATGATGCCCCAGCTGGCGAAGGAAGCGGGAGCCACCGAGGACCTGAAAGCCAGCGATCCCATGAAGTGGGTGGGGCTGATGAACACCTGCAAAGCTCAGGCCGAGGAGATCCTGATGGCGGAGCTTATCAACAGCTGACTCTAAACCTGTTCCTCTCCGAAGCGGAACAGATCCAATCCATAGATGAAGCAGAGAATGTAGCGCATACATCCTCTGCTTTTTCTTTTACCCAAAATGACATCGACCATGTGCTGCGTTTGGGCGGCAATACAGATCGTCAAAGGGAGCGTGTGGTTGCAGCCTTTGAAAAGCAGAAAACCACCGCTGAGATTGCCGAGATACTGAAAACGCTGTACCACGGTGGCAACGGCCTTGGCAGCGTGAGCGCATGGTATGCCGAGGGATGGTATCCATCTTTCCCACGGGAAGTCTGTCCGTTATGACAGGTCTGCCCAGGTCATTTCCTGGGAGAGTGCCGCAGAGCGTATCGGGGAGCTTTTGGAAAGTGGTCAGTTTGCCTCCAATGTGGAGCTTGCAGAAGCGGCAAGCTATGAACGCTCCCTCCTCTCGGAAAAGCTCTGGCATCTGTATCACGATCTCAGTGAGGACGCCAGAAAAGGCGGATATTTGTCCTGCCTGTCAGAGATCAAAGGCAATGATTTCCCGGAGGAGACCCGCCGCCTGATGGAGCAGCTGAGTGAACCGGCTTTCCGCCAGACCCTCAAGGAAGAATACGCCGCCTTCTGGACTGCCTATCAGCAGGACCGTGACCTGTTGCGTTTTCACTATCATAGACCGAGGGAGATCTGGGAGAACCTGAAGGACCTTGACCTGCCCCGCAGGACCTTTTCTTCAGAGCTTTCCCAAGTGCCAACCGTCCAGCACTTTATTACCGAGGATGAGATCGACGCCGCCATGACCGGCGGAAGCAGTTTCGCCGGAGGAAAAGGCCGTATCTATGCGTTCTTCATGGAAAACCATACGGATAAGGAAAAAGTGAGATTCCTCAAAGACGAGTATGGCATTGGCGGACGCTCTCATGCCCTGTCCGGCGCAACACACAGCGGCGAAGATCACGATGGGAAAGGACTGCACTATAAAAAGCAGGACTGCCCGGATGTTCACTTGAACTGGGAAAAGGTTGCCAAGCGCATTACTTCACTTGTCCAGAAAGGCCGCTATCTTACCGAACAGGAACAAGCGCAGTATGACAAGATCCAGGCTGAAAAGGATCTGGCAGAAGAAGATGCCATTCATGCCCAGCAGCCGGAGATAGAGGAAGAAACGCCAAAGCCTACCCTTCGGGAGCAGTTTGAGCAGTATAAGCCTGTGGTGACTGCCGCCATTTCCGAGGATGCCGCATACCGCAATGCCTGCGGGCATTCTGACCGTGAAAATGTTGTCATCGAGGGCAATGCCGCTGTGCGCCGTGCGGTCCTTGGTTCTAAGGATATGGAGCTGATTCGCCTCTATTCGGATGTGCCGGAGTTCCGACAGCGACTGCACCGGGAAGTGATCGACGAAACCTATCCAAAGCTCCATGAACTTCTGCGCCCTCTTTCTCAGGAAGATATTGATACTGCCATTTGTGCATGGAACGGCAATATCGAGAGTAAACATGCTGTCGTCCGTTATATGAAAGACCATGCAAGAGAGAAAGATACCGCTGCATGGCTGGCTCAGGAATACAGTGGCAGCAACATCCCGTTCGTTGTCCGTGCCGGAAGCCCGGAGGAAACGCAGCTGCCCTGGCCGAAGGTACAGCGCAGGCTTGCCCAGCTGATTCAGGAGGACCGGTTCTATACCGAAGAAGAACAGGAACGTTTTGACAACATCGACCCCATCGCCATCCGGGAAGCCCTGGAGGAAAGAGGGATTGTCAACGGACAGGTGGCAGACCCGGAAAAACTGGACAATGACCCATTTATCCAACAGGTGGTGTCGGATGTAGGGCAGATCGCAGATGCCGAGACAGAGCAGACTTCCAAAGTTTCCATTTCCGATGAGGAATATGACGCAGTTCGCCGCCCAATTCCGCAAAGAACCTCCTATGACCCAGCCGCCCCGGTCTATGCCGTGGGCGATACCGTGTATATCGAGGATGACGCCTATCAGATCACCGAGCTGCGGGAGGACACCGTACAGCTTCTGCCCACCGGGATGGTATATCCCATCTACCGGGCAGAGCGCAAAGAACAGTTCGAGCAGCTGCTTCGGGCAGACCGCCGCAATGCTTACTATACCGAATTTCTTCCTATTGACCCGGACAAGGCAGATCGAGGACTTGCGGGATGTATTGGCTCATGGACTGATGGATGAAGCGGATAAAAAGCAGATTTTCACGCTGCTGCAATCCGGCAGGAGCAACAGCGAGATCGCCTACTGGCTGAGCAGAGCCTATTCTGGTGAGATCGAGACACTGAATCTGGAGACCGGCGATATTGCCGATTACCGTACCACGGCACAGGGCATAGAACTGGAAGTCATGGATGCAGAGGAAAAGCGTCTGGCTATGCTGTATTTCCGCTGGGATGAAGTTGCGCCTTTGCTGCGCGGGATGTATGCCCGTCAGCAGGACGGTTTTGGACAGGAACAGCCCCAACCGACTACCGAATCCCCGACCTTCCATTCCGAGACCATGGCCGTCTATCCGGGCGATAAGAACCATCTACCTTATGATGTGGTGGTGGAACAGCTGCATATCGAGGAGCCGGAGCCGCCAGCCCCTGTAACAGAGCCGGAGAAAACCTTTGAGGAAGTGTTGGATGAACACCCGGTTTCCATTCAGGTCAATGGCCAGTGGCAGACCTTTCCCAATGCCAAAGCTGCCGAGGAAGCATCTTATGAGGAATACAAGGCTAACCTGCGCCGCAATGCAAAAAACTTCCGCATTACAGATGAGCATTTGGGTGAGGGCGGTCCGAAAGCCAAGTTCCAGGCAAATGTCAATGCGATTCGTTTGCTGAAAGAGCTGGAAGCTGCCGGACAGCAGGCAAGCCCCGAACAGCAGGAGGTTCTTTCTCGATATGTGGGCTGGGGCGGTCTCTCTGATGCGTTTGACCCGGAGAAACCGGCATGGGCTTTAGAGTATGCCCAGCTAAAAGAACTGCTGACCCCGGAGGAATATGCCGCCGCCAGAGGTTCCACCCTCAACGCGCACTACACCAGTCCCACGGTAATCCGGGCCATCTATGAGACCGTGGGCCGCATGGGTTTTGAGACCGGCAACATCCTGGAGCCGTCCTGCGGTGTGGGCAATTTCTTCGGTATGCTGCCGGAAGAAATGCGAAACAGCCGTCTGTATGGCGTTGAGCTGGATTCCATCAGTGGACGGATTGCAAAGCAGCTCTACCCCAAGGCCGACATCACCGTGGCCGGGTTTGAGACCACCGACAGGCGAGATTTCTATGACCTTGCCATTGGTAATGTGCCTTTTGGCCAGTATCAGGTCAACGACAAAGCCTACAACAAGCTGAATTTCAGTATTCATAACTATTTTTTTGCCAAAGCACTGGATCAGGTGCGTCCCGGCGGTGTGGTAGCTTTTGTGACCTCTCGATATACCATGGACGCCAAGGATTCCACCGTGCGCCGGTATCTTGCTCAACGTGCCGAGCTGCTGGGAGTCATCCGTCTGCCTAATGACGCGTTCAAAAAGAATGCCGGTGCCGAGGTGGTATCCGACATCATCTTTCTCCAAAAGCGGGATCGCCCGTTGGACATCGTGCCGGAATGGACCCAGACCGGACAGACGGAGGACGGGTTTGCCATCAACCGGTATTTTATCGACCACCCGGAAATGGTGCTGGGCAGACAGGAGCCGGTAAGCACTGCACATGGTATGGACTACACCGTGAACCCCATTGAGGGGCTGGAACTGGCCGATCAGCTGCACGATGCCGTGAAGTACATTCGCGGCACCTACCAGGAGGCCGAGCTGCCGGAGCTGGGCGAGGGCGAAGCCATTGACACCTCCATTCCTGCCGACCCCAATGTGAAGAACTATTCCTATGCCATTGTAGACGGGCAGGTGTACTACCGGGAAAACAGCCGTATGGTGCGTCCTGACCTCAACGCCACCGCCGAAGCCCGCGTGAAAGGTCTTGTGGGACTGCGTGATTGTGTGCAGGAACTGATCGACCTTCAGATGGATGCAGCGGTTCCGGACAGCACCATTCGGGAGAAGCAGGCGGAACTGAACAGCCTCTATGACAGCTTTTCTGCCAAATACGGTCTCATCAATGACCGTGCAAACCGTCTGGCCTATGCAGACGATTCTTCCTATTACCTGCTCTG
>ENA-OQIT01000161-OQIT01000161.1-human-gut-metagenome-genome-assembly--contig:-NODE-161-length-15456-cov-3.232240_pt1 | contig 15456 bp, 15 predicted proteins | sample MGYA00242587_ERZ504752 | MGnify/ENA primary metagenome ERZ504752 (study PRJEB26092, sample SAMD00036352) | human gut metagenome | host: Homo sapiens | study: EMG produced TPA metagenomics assembly of... | reverse complement strand
TTTTTTGTTTTTGTTGTTACGTTTTTTTGTCTAATTTATTTGTATTGGTTATAGCTACTTTCCTTTTTTTGTCAGTTGTTGTAGGAGCATCGGAACTTTACGAGAAACGAATGGAACGAAAAGATGAAAGGAACACTCCGTCATGATTTTTACATTCCCATCAGTATAATTGTTCCTGCACACAACGAAGAAATGACAGTTGTAGATACGGTTTTTTCACTTTTGGAACAGGATTATAAACTTTATGAAATTATCGTTGTAGATGATGGATCAACAGATCGAACAGTAGAATATCTGGTGGATTCTTTCCACATGAAAAGAATAAATAGGCCCATCAGAAAAAGAGTTCACTGCAAGAAGGAGCAGGCAATTTATGAAACAGTCTATAATGGGATTTCCATTACTTTGGTTCAAAAAGAAAATGGAGGTAAGGCAGACAGCCTGAATATGGGAATTAATATATCAAATTATCCATATTTTATTTGTATGGATGCGGATTCGATGTTGCAACGTAATTCTCTTTATGAAATCGCAAAACCGATACTGGAAGATGATAAAGTAGTAGCCTGTGGCGGGCAGATTGCTGTATCTAATGGTATCCGATTAGTAAAAGGCGAAGTAAGTGACTATAGTATGCCTAAAAAGTTGATCGTAGCAATGCAGGTGCTTGAATATGAGCGTTCGTTTCTTGCTTCCAGAATCTTTATGAACCGCTATAACGGAAACCTGATTATATCAGGGGCATTTGGCATATTTAAAAAAGAAACAGTTCTTCTTGCAGGCGGATATGACGATTCCACAATGGGAGAGGATATGGAACTTGTTGTGAAGCTTCATGTTTTCTGCAGATCAAATCATATTGATTATTCTATACAGTATGCGCCAGACGCAATCTGCTGGAGCCAGGTACCGAGAAATCTCAAAGATTTGATAAAACAAAGGAGACGATGGCATATCGGGCTTTTTGAAAGTCTGACAAAGTATAAAAATGCAGTAGGGAAAAAAGAGTACGGACTTTTAGGGGCGGTTTCGTTTCTATATTTTTGGATTTATGAACTGCTTTCGCCGTATATTGAAGTCTTTGGAATACTGACGATTATCCTTTCATATGTGGTAAATCTGGTTAACGAACCTTTTATGATATTGTTTTTTTTGGTATATGCAGCATTTGGGTGCATTCTTACGCTTATATCATTTTTCAGTCGACTGTATATGAGAAAAATGCGCATATCATGGAAGGATGTGTTGAAAGCTATACTTTTAAGTGGATTTGAACTGATAGGACTGCGATTTATTCTTATGATTGTGAGGATGAACGCGCTGATCGGGTATCGGAAATACAAAGATACATGGGGAACTCTTGAAAGAAAGAAGCTTAATAGAGAATAGTATGATATCGGTGGAGAAGGTTATATGAAAGATGGAAATGAAGGACACGGTATGAACAAGAAATACGAGAAATTTAAACTGGCAGTAGGAACAACTTTTGCGTTTTTATTTTGGTGGCAGTAATGGGTATTGCTTTCGTTCAGAACCGTTATGCTGATGAAAATATACTTGAAGATGAACTGTTGGAAATTCAAGGAGATGAAAAATTTCATTATGTAGAAACCGGTATAACATATTGGCAGTATAAGGATACGGAAGGAGAACCGTCGATTGATAGCAACGGAAAACGCTGGAACGAAGCTGGATATCTGACAGAAGACTGGAAAGAGGCCAAGGGAAGTTTTGGGAGTTATTATGGAGAACTGAATGATCGTGTGGGAGGAAAATATCCCTCGAATCTGCTGAACTATTATTCTGCTAAAAAGAAGGCTCTGCCAGTATATTATTTTAGAACAGAATTTGAGGTGGACGATGCCAGAGAGATATTTCAGCTTTCAGGAGAAATACAGTTTGATGATTCTGTAATCATATATCTGAATGGAAAAGAAATATACAAAGATAATGAACCGACAGAAGGTTATGACCCAGGAACCGGGTATGGAGCGAAAGAGGGAGTAGAAACATCTTGGAACAGGGTTTTTTCAGTAGAAAATACTACTGCACTAAAAAACGGAACAAACTGCATTGCAGTTGAGGTTCATCAGATACATGAAGACAGCTCTGATGTCTATTTTGACTTTAAGGAGTTTAAAGGAACGCCGGAATGGAATGAAGTGGAAACATTGGATGCCGATGGTCTTATCCTTCAGCCGGGTGATACAAACAACCAGATGCTGGTTAATTGGCTTACGCCTCAAAAAGGAGGTTATAATGTACAATACTGTAGAAAAGTAGATGACTTCTACAATTATACAGAGTTGGAAATGGAACGAGTTGAGATAGAAGGGCAGTATTGTTATAAGGCAAGATTATCGAATCTTCGAGCTGGTGAAACTTACAGCTATCGATTATGTAACAGAAAAAATGGTGCACATTCAGAAGTTTTTAATTTTACGACTGCAAAACAGGGAGAGGGAGTAAAGTTTTTATTTGTCGGAGATCCCCAGATTGGTGCCGGCGAAAGCGTACAGCAGGATGGAGAAGCGTGGAAGAGGACGCTGGAGGTGGGAAAGCACATTCTGCCGAATGCAGAATTTCTGATATCGGCAGGCGACCAAAGTGACAGTTCGAAAACGGATATAGCAATAGAAGAATACTATGAATTTAGAAGTCCGGATGAACTGAAAAATATACCAGTGGCGGTAAACAAAGGGAATCATGACACCGTAAAGGAGATTTATGAAGAGCAGTTTATGCCTCCAGGTGTATGGGATGATGCGAACTACTATTTTGCCCGTGACGGAGTTCTGTTTTTCGCATTGAATTCAAACAGCGGCAGTTACGCAACTCAGATAGAATATTTAAAAAAGGCGATTCAAAATACAAATCCGGAATGGATTATTGTTACTATGCATTATTCAATGTTTAGCGCAGGACCGCATTCAGATGAGGAAAAAATACTGAATCTCCGAAAAGTGTATAACGAGGCGTTTTCTGAATTGGACGTAGACCTTGTATTGTCCGGTCATGATCATCTGTATGCGAGAACATACCTAATGAAAGGAATGAAGTCCACCGGAAATGCGTCCGGACTAAAAAAACAGGGGGAAACGCTATATCTGTCCGGAACATCTTCTACTGGAAGCAAGTTTTATGAGAAGGAGAGTGGAAAAAAAGGCTATATTGCCTTTTATGATGGAGAAACAGAAAAAACACCTCTGATTTCTGCTATTACAATACAGGGAAAGACACTTACAATCAAAACTGTGCGTACCACGGATATGAGTGTTTTTGATGAAATTACTATTAGAAAATAATTTTTTGTTCTGGAAGTGAAATGTTATAAATTGGATTGCACCAAATCGCTGCGCAATGGCCTGCCAAGGCTATTGCGCAGATTTTTATCACAGGAAATACAGGAATTGATGCTTTGCACTATACGGTGAGAAATGATTTTTATCATCCGGAGATAGAATGGGCAAAAGGCAGCAGACTGATTGCTGTGACAGCACACAGAAGGGAGAATCTGGGAGAACCCATGCGTGATATGTTCCGGGCTATACGCAGGATCGTGGAGGAATTTACAGATGTGAAGGTTATTTATCCTGTACATTTGAATCCGCAGGTCAGAAAAATCGCAGATGAGGAATTCGGTGGATGTGAGAGAATACATCTGATCGAACCGTTGGATGTGGTAGAATTCCATAATCTGATGAAAGCCAGTTATCTGATCATGACAGACAGTGGCGGAATCCAGGAAGAAGCTCCTGCACTGGGAAAACCTGTACTGGTCATGAGAGATACAACAGAACGTCCGGAAGGTGTGGAAGCCGGAACCTTAAAGCTTGCAGGCACGAAGATGGAGGATATTTACAGAGAATGCAGGAGGCTTCTTACAGAGTCGGAGATTTACAGAAGGATGAGTGAGGCCAGAAATAAAGAATTGCCCCATGACTGAAACAGAGAAAAAAGCTATTGGCAGATATCTGGACTGGCATACCGGGATTTTGCTGGAAACAGATGGGAAAATGGGAATCTACAGGAAAGAGAGTGGGAAACTTATTTATAAAGAAAAGGCTGATTCCGAAGACGGGTATCTTGGTATGTATCTTTTTCTTATGGGAAAATATCCGCTATATACAGGCGAAGCAGGATGGATATGCATGGAATGTGAGAAACTGTATGGATTATATGAAAGAAAAATAAAAACAGGATTTATACTGTGTGCATGATTTTGCGCAGAACGAATAAACTAATAATAAAGAATAAAAGAGGTACTGCTAAACAGCGGTGCCTCTTTTCGGTATAAGAATGATTACCGGAGTAAGCAGAATGATCATATTATCCAGGAGGGCAAATTTATGTGGGGATTTATAGTGGCATTGATTTCGGGAGCACTGATGAGTATTCAGGGTGTTTTTAATACGGAAGTGACAAAGCAGACCAGCCTTTGGGTATCGACCGGCTGGGTGCAGCTGTCAGCTTTTGCAGTCTGTGTTTTGGCCTGGTTTTTTACAGGACGGGAAAGTGTGGCTGCACTCTGGCAGGTGGACAATAAATATACACTCCTTGGTGGTGTAATCGGAGCGTTTATTACAATTACAGTAATCCAGAGCATGGGAGCACTTGGACCGGCAAAGGCAGCAATGCTGATTGTTATTTCGCAGCTGGCAGTTGCTTATGTAATTGAATTGGCCGGGTTGTTTGGAGTAGACAAAGAGCCATTTGAATGGCGCAAAATTCTTGGATTGTTGATTGCGATTTTCGGAATTATTATATTTAAATGGCAAAAATAAGATTTTACTATTGTAAAATATTTAAGATTTCGTTACAATAAGGGTGGCATTATGGACAGGGGACTCTTACTCTGAGAAATAAGAGGAGGACCCTTATGATAAAAATAAAAACAGATGTTGTTATACTGTGACGTTGATATTGTGTGGAACTTTGTTTCTTACAGGACTGACAGGATGTAAGAGCAGAGAGGCACAGTTTCTGATTGAAGGACTGCAGGAAGCGAAAGCAGAGGTGGATGCGGAGTCATCAGAAGAGAAAACATCAGGACAGAAGTCGAAGAAAGCTGATACAGAAGACCGACAGAATGATGGTGGCAATTCTGCAGAGTTCCGGAAAAAACAGGCAGAATCAGATGGTTCAGATGCAGGTAATGGGACAGGAAGTGATTCCGGGAAACATACTTCAGATGCTGATATAGATAATGGGTCAGAAGCAGTTTCTGATAAGGAAATGCAGCAGGCAATGATCTATGTTGATGTCTGCGGAGCAGTTGCAAATCCGGGAGTCTTCCAGCTGGCAGCCGGGAGCCGGGTGTTTCAGGCGATTGAGGCGGCGGGAGGATATCTTCCCGAGGCAGCTCTGACCTGTGTAAACCGTGCAGGAGTTCTGACAGACGGACAGCAGCTTTATATTCTCACACAGGAAGAGATGGAGCGGCAGGGGCTGGATCCGGCAGAGATGGCCAAAGCATCAGATGGACAGATAAGCGGAAGTGCCGGGACAGGGCAGAACACGGGGATGACCGCTCAGGTTCAGCAGGATAACAGGATCAACATAAATACAGCAGATGAAGCTCAGCTTACTACGCTGACGGGGATCGGTGCAACACGTGCGCAGGCGATCATTGCCTACAGAGAAGAGAACGGGCCATTTGCTGCGATAGAGGATATTATGAATGTACAGGGTATCAAAGAAGGTACTTTTGCAAAGATAAAAGATGAGATAGTAGTAGGATAAGGAGAACCGAATGAGCAGGAAAGTTTTGGTAGTAGATGATGAGAAACTGATCGTAAAAGGAATCCGTTTTAGTCTGGAACAGGATGGTATGGAGGTAGACTGCGCTTATGATGGAGAAGAGGCAGTAGAGAAAGCAAAAGATAAAAAATATGATATTATCCTTCTGGATCTGATGCTGCCGAAGATGGACGGGCTGGAAGTATGCCAGCAGATCCGCGAATTTTCCAATGTGCCGATCGTGATGCTGACAGCTAAGGGCGAGGATATGGATAAGATCCTTGGTCTTGAATACGGTGCGGATGATTATATCACTAAACCGTTCAATATCCTGGAAGTTAAGGCACGTATCAAAGCGATCATGCGCCGTGCGGGAAGCGACCACGAGGAGAAAGAAAAGGCAAAGAGCATTCAGGTGGGCGATCTTCGTATGGACTGTGAAGGCAGACGTGTATTTATTGCAGGTAAAGAGATTAATCTGACAGCAAAGGAATTTGATGTACTGGAGCTTCTGGTATTTAATCCGAATAAGGTATACAGTCGTGAGAACCTGCTGAACATTGTATGGGGATATGAGTATCCGGGTGATGTACGTACTGTGGATGTACATATCCGCCGTCTCCGTGAGAAGATTGAAACCAATCCAAGTGAACCGAAGTATGTACACACCAAATGGGGCGTTGGATATTATTTCCAGGCTCAATAAAAAGAACGCATGAAACAGTCAGACCACATTTTATGAAACAAAGATCATAAAATGTGGTCTGTTTTTTTGTGCAGATAAAAAGCATTCTGCTATTTTCTGTTTTTTATTTTATCTGTAATTATGATGTATCCATGTACAAGAAGATCAGTCACGATCAGTGCTGCCACTGACAATATCAGGCATTCTTTTACCCCAAATTCGTAAAAAGCAGCAAAACCGGCAAGTGTCCAGTAAACTCCGATATGTACGGCATACATCTTTGAAATCTGTTTTGAGTAATAACACAGTTTATTATATCCGAATTTCCATTTTTCCATCATTGGCATGATACGAAATGCAGCTGCAAACACAAATATGATACTGCAGAAACTTCCGAGTACCTTTGCAAGCCCCGGGATTCTGTATTGTTCGATCATATAATTAAAGAATCCCTCAATGCCCGGATGTAGTACAATGCAGCATATAAACCATACCGCCGCAGTAATCCCACATATGATCCCGCTTTCTTTATAAAAGTTTCCTTTTTCATCTTCAGGGATTCTTCTGAGCACTTTTCCAAAAACATATCCAAGAAATACATAACTCAAATATGGGAAGAAGCAGAAGCTGGTTTCACCTTTTCCACCGAAAGTCATATCCAGGATCCAGTTAATTGCCGGATCATCAGAAACCAGCAACTTTGTAAATGGTGATATGATTCCGACTATTACAGCACTTATGACATATCCCCTTAAGCTTACATTTAATTTCCTGTAGACCGCAAGCACCAGATAGCACATACCGGCTATAAAGAATATATTTACGAATGTAAGCATGGAATAAAGATTTGCGTCATATAATTCTCTGCTGCCTGCAGCTTCAACTGTAATGGAATTTCTTATATTAAAACTGATTGTCATTACAGCTGCATAGCATAAATTGCTTAATCCCTGATAGAATAACAGCTTTATGCCGTTTTTAACCATATCTTTGGGCTGGGAATGGCGTGTGAAAGCACTTCCGAATCCCATGGTAAACAGATACAGGCAGGCACCTGTCGGCATGAAGAGCGCAAACAGAATCTTATGTACATTTGATTCGGCTGCTGCGACACCACCTATTGTCTGAAATGAATGTATAAATACTATCATGATCAACAGGAAACCCTTTACCAGATCAAGTTCCCTCTGACGTCCTGTATTCACTTCTTTTTCTTTCAAAGAAAACATACTTACCTCCTCCTTTATCCGGATATTTTCAGTGAGAACGGAACACTTATCTTTTGCCACTAATATCATATGGACAGTGTAGCACAGGCAGAATCATAGCACAATCATAATATTCCTGACATTGTACACACACCACGTACATTACTGTTTACTCCGTTCTCAGTAACATAGCCAAAATTCATTCCAGATTGCCTGCGGCAATGGAATTTTGGCTTGTATGTCTCGGGATAGTGGTGCGCAAACAGTAACAATTATTCAGTTTGATTCAGTTTAGTTGGGTTTACATCTGAGATGGTTTAGTATTGAACAAAGCTGATAAAAATTAGACAAACAAAACAAACATCTATAGAGGAAAATGATAAAAAATTAGAAAATTTCTATAAATGCGCTTGTGAAAATGACGAAAAAGGCATATAATTAACGTTACAATATGTAAAGAGTGCAATAAAAAGAGAAAAAACAGGTATAAGGAGGGTGCGAAATGCTAGATCAGTCATTTTATCAGAAAGCGGATGAGATCATTGCTTTCTATGGTAAAAAGCCGGCATCACTGATTCCGATCATGCAGGATATTCAGGGGGTGTACAGATATCTCCCGGAAGAATTGCTTACATATGTTGCGGAGCAGATCGGTGTGACAGAAGCGAAAGCGTTCAGTGTTGCCACATTCTATGAGAATTTCTCATTTGATGCGAAAGGTAAATATGTGATCAAGGTCTGTGACGGAACAGCCTGTCATGTAAGAAAATCAATACCGGTTCTGGAGGAACTTTATAAGAAACTGGGGCTGTCAAAGACAAAGAAGACGACAGACGATATGATGTTTACTGTGGAAACAGTTTCCTGTCTTGGTGCCTGCGGACTTGCACCGACTATGATGGTCAATGAAGAGGTATATCCGAGAATGACTCCGGAGAAGGCAGATGAGCTGATTGATAAACTGAGAGGGGGCGAACAGGGATGATCCAGAATAAGGAAGTATTGGAGCAGATCAGAGAAGAAGCTGTGAAAGAACTTAATTCTTATGACTGTCGTATTCTTGTCTGTTCAGGTACCGGATGTGTGGCAACCGGTTCTCAGAAAATCTATGAGAAATTCATGGAGATTGCCAAAGATGCTCCGGGAGTTACCATTGAGTTTGGACCTCATGACAAAGATGCACATGTAGGTGTAAAGAAAACAGGATGTCAGGGTGTCTGTGAACTTGGACCACTTGTTCGTATCCAGAAAGGTGACGATGTGATCCAGTATACGAAGGTTCAGATCGAAGACTGCCAGGAGATTTTTGAGAAGAGTGTTCAGGGTAATGAGACTATCGAGAGACTGCTTTATCAGAAAGGCGGTAAAGTAAGCCGCGGACCGGAAGATATTCCGTTTATCGCGAAACAGACCCGTATTGTTTTGAAGAACTGTGGTAAGTTTGATGCAGAATCTCTGAATGAGTACATAGCAAGCGGCGGTTTCCAGGCTCTGGAGAAAGCAATGTTTGAGATGGGTCCGGATCTGGTTATTGATCAGGTTGATAAATCCGGTATCCGCGGACGTGGTGGTGGCGGCTTCCCGGCAGGTAAGAAATGGATTCAGGTAGCACGCCAGGCTGATCCTGTTCATTATGTGGTTTGTAACGGTGATGAGGGTGACCCGGGAGCATTTATGGATGGTTCCGTAATGGAAGGTGATCCTTACCGTCTGATCGAGGGTATGATGCTTGCAGCTTACGCAGTAAGAGCACAGCATGGTTATATTTATGTACGTGCGGAGTATCCTCAGTCTGTAGCACGACTGAAACACGCTATCGCAGTTCTGGAAGAAGTGGGACTGTTAGGTGATGACATCCTTGGAACAGGATTCTCCTTCCATATGCATATCAACCGTGGTGCAGGTGCTTTCGTATGTGGTGAAGGTTCTGCCCTGACTGCATCTATCGAAGGAAGCAGAGGCATGCCTCGTGTAAAACCGCCACGTACGGTTGAGCAGGGATTATGGGCAAAACCTACTGTTCTGAATAACGTAGAAACTTATGCAAATATTCCGGAGATCATTCTCAAAGGAGCTGACTGGTACAGAAGTATCGGTACAGAGGGATCACCTGGAACAAAAACTTTCTCACTGACAGGTTCTATTGAGAATACAGGTCTGATCGAGGTCCCGATGGGAACAACCTTAAGAGAAATCATTTTTGATATCGGCGGAGGACTGAAATCCGGTGCTGCGTTTAAGGCTGTTCAGATCGGTGGACCATCCGGTGGATGTCTGACAGAAGAACATTTGGATGTACCTCTTGATTTCGACTCTGTTAAGAAATACGGTGCGATCGTTGGTTCCGGTGGTCTGGTAGTTATGGATGAACATACCTGTATGGTAGAGGTTGCACGTTTCTTTATGGGCTTCACTCAGAGAGAATCCTGCGGTAAATGTGGTCCCTGCCGTATTGGCACTAAGCGTATGCTTGAAATCCTTGAGAGGATCGTAGACGGAAAGGGTGAAGTAGAGGATCTGGATAAACTGGAGCATCTTGGAAACTTCATCAAGGACCGTTCACTCTGCGGACTTGGAAAGAGTGCACCGCTTCCTGTACTTTCCACATTAAGGAACTTCAGAGATGAATATGTAGAGCATATTGTTGATAAAAAGTGCGCGGCTCATGTATGTAAGGCAATGCGTTCTTATGTGATCGATCCTGAGAAATGTAAAGGATGTACCAAGTGTGCGAGAAACTGTCCGGTTGGTGCGATCACAGGCAATAAGAAAGAGCCTCACAGCATTGATACCTCCAAGTGTATTAAGTGCGGAACATGTCTGGAAAATTGTGTATTCGGCGCAATTTCTGTGAATTAAGGAGGGTGAAAAGATGATTCATTTGACAATAGATGGAATTCCTGTAGAAGTGGAAAAAGGTACGACCATTCTGCAGGCTGCCAGACAGATCGGAGTGGAGATTCCTACACTCTGCTATCTGGAAGATGTATTGCCGGATGGTTCCTGTCGTTTGTGCGTGGTAGAAGTAACAAACAATGGAAGAACCAAATTTGATACGGCATGTACACTTCGCTGCTCAGAGGGGGATGAAGTACAGACAATGTCAGAGAAGGTAGTTGCATATCGTAAAGATACCCTTGACCTCCTTCTTTCCGATCATCGTGTACACTGCTTCTCCTGTGAGGCAAACGGTGACTGTAAATTACAGGACTACTGTTTTGAATATGGTGTGACTGAGACAAGCTATCCCGGTGAAATGAAGGATATGCCGATAGATGATACCAATTACACCCTTTATGACCGTCTTATCTACGGAGGAGCTATGCCAGTAAACAAAATACTAAAGTTAGAAACTTTCCGCGAACTGGGTCCGGAAATCACTTACTTCCTTGAACGACGTGAACTAGGGGTCATCAATGTAGGGGGTGATGGTGTGGTTACTGTAGACGGTAAAGAATATCCTATGAAATACAAGGAAGCACTCTATGTAGGTTGCGGAAATAAAGAGGTTACTTTCAAAAGTAATGACGCTACCAAACCGGCCAAATTCTATATCAATTCGGCACCGGCTTACAAACCATACGTTACTCAATTGATCACTACTGACGCTAAACTTCAAAAAGCAAATCCTAAACAATATGCTTTGGCCATTTCAGATCATTATGGAAAAATGGAAGACAGCAACGACCGTATTGTAAACCAATTAATTGTAAAGGATGTGCTGGAAAGAGTAAAAAACGGTGGTACAAATCAATTGCAGATGGGACTTACCGAACTGGCTCCGGGTTCTGTATGGAACACCATGCCGGCCCATACACATACCCGTCGTATGGAAGCCTACTTCTATTTCAACCTGCCTGAAGGAAATGCCATTTGCCACCTGATGGGCGAACCGCAAGAAGAACGTCTGGTATGGTTACATAATGAACAAGCCATTACTTCTCCGGAATGGTCTATCCACGCCGCTGCAGGTACCAGCAACTATACCTTTATTTGGGGTATGGGAGGTGAAAACCTGAAATACAGTGACAAGGATGAAATAAAATACACAGATATGAGATAAGTAGAATGGTACACACCATTACTCATTAACTCTTGTCATTCTGAATGTTGCAAGAAATCAACCCGTTTTTAGGTTTTTTGCGACATTCGGAATGTTTTTTTAGAAATCTTACCATTGTACCGATTTATACAGGCTTTCCACCAATTTTTGTCATAGAGAATAGGTACAGAATGGTTATTTTTGCGTCTAATAAGAAAAACATAATTAAATCTATTATCATGAGTACATTTCAAAAAGTAGGTGAGAAGATGACAAACTTCAGATGGATAATCTGTGGTCTGCTATTCTTTGCCACTACAGTCAATTACCTCGACCGTCAGGTGCTTTCACTAACTTGGAAAGACTTCATTGCTCCGGAATTTCACTGGACGGATTCGAATTACGGAGATATCACAGCTATTTTTTCTATAGTATATGCTATCGCCAACCTGTTCGCCGGTCGTTTCATCGATTGGATGGGGACTAAAAAAGGTTATCTTTGGGCTATCTTCGTCTGGTCTTTAGGAGCTTGTCTCCATGCATTGTGCGGCTGGGCTACCGAAGAGACATTAGGTATTCATAATGCAGAAGAAATGCTTTCTGCAACAGGAGCTGTCGCTTCAACTATCGCCATTACCAGCGTTTATTACTTTATTGCTGCCCGAATTGTATTGGGTGTAGGTGAAGCAGGAAACTTCCCGGCAGCTATTAAGGTGACAGCCGAATATTTCCCGAAAAAGGACCGTGCATACTCCACTTCCATCTTCAATGCCGGCTCTACAGTAGGCGCGTTAGCTGCTCCGATCACTATTCCTCCCTTGGCGCGTTATTTTCAAAGCATTGGTGTGGGTAATGGATGGGAAATGGCTTTCATCGTTATCGGTGGCTTAGGTTTCATCTGGATGGGACTTTGGATGTTCCTCTACAGAAACCCAATGTCAACCCTCGCGTGAATGCTGCCGAATTGGAATATATTGAACAAGACAACAACAATCCTGAAGAATCTAAAGCACAACAAGCTGCCGCCAACGACTTTGACAACAAGAAGATTTCATTCTTGCAATGTTTCAAATTTCCCCAAACATGGGCTGTATTTGTCGGTAAATTCATGACTGACGGCGTATGGTGTTCTTCCTTTCTGGACTCCGGCATATATTTCGGATGTATATGGTTTCGCCTCAGACACAGGTACTGCACAAATGTTGATTTTCGTATTATACGCTATCACCATGTTATCTATTTATGGTGGTAAGTTACCTACTATTATCATTAACAAAACTAGGTAAGAATCCGTATGCAGCCCGTATGCAGGCTATGCTTATCTTTGCCTTGTTCCCATTGCTGGCACTGTTTGCCCAACCTTTAGGCAATTATTCATATTGGTATCCTATCATTATCATCGGTATTGCAGGTGCGGCACACCAATCATGGTCTGCTAATATTTACTCTGTAGTAGGCGATATGTTCCCCAAAAGCACCATCGCTACTATCGTAGGTATTGGTGGTATGGCAGGTGGTATAGGTTCATTCTGCATTAATATGGGATCAGGCAGACTGTTTGACTATGCAGCAGAAACGAATATGACTTTTATGGGATTCGAAGGGAAACCTGCCGGCTACTTCATCATATTCTGTGTATGTGCCGTAGCTTATTTAGTTGGTTGGATTATCATGAAAGCATTGGTTCCCAAATACAAACCGGTTGATGCCTAATTAAAGAATTCACCACAGACTACACATCTAAGTAGTCTGTGGTGTGTTTTCCCTAATAAATAGTTTTCAGAAGATGTTGATAGATAGAATTATGATTTAATATTTCAGGGACTCCTGTGATAAAAAGTTGCTTGCGTGCACGCGTTAAAGCGACATTCAGCTTACGGTCAATCTGTACGCCGTCTTCTTCTGTCAGGTTAGGCAGAAACCTTAATTGATAGAGGTGATTCACACAAAAAGAATAAATAATAACATCACGTTCGCTGCCCTGATACCGTTCTACCGTGTCAATGGAAATCCTACTCAGAGCAGGAATAGCCAATGTCTGAAGCTCTTTACGTATCAAAGCAATCTGACTTCGATAAGGAGTAATGATCCCTAACGTTCGATTCGGATCAAATTCCTCTTCATAAGCCAGATACACCTCTCTGGCCAAACCGGCAACAATCCGTGCCTCATATTGGTTTGTCTTTCCGGAAATGCTCTCCAAATCCTGTTCCGAAGGAATAAAACGTACTGGAGCCTCTATGTGTTCCAACTGATGAGGTAGTCCCAAAGCTTCCAATCTTCCAGCATAAAATGCTTTATTGGGAAAAAAAGCCACTCCCGGATGCATACGCCCCTGACGGCAAAGCATATCTATCGCTTTAGGAGATTCTTCTTTTAAATGAAAACGATAAAGCCGCTCAAACAGAGAATCTTTTAAATTAAAAAGTCCGACTTTCCTCAGCCCCTCATCATGCACTTCAGAATGTCCGCTATTCTGCAAAATAACGGCAGGTAACTGTTTATGATCACCTATCAGAATAAATTTACCGACTGCATTTCTTTCATCGGCAAACTTGGCACACAGAATACCCAACAATTGGGGTTCCAATATTTGGGTAGCCTCATCCACTATGGCTACATCAAAACGTTTTAATTTAAAAAGTTCAGCCTTAGCCGCAATAGAGGCCACGGTTCCAACATACACTCTGCAATCTGTCATACGGGTATTCACCTCCCGCCTGCTGTTACATTCCGCCAATATATTCTCCAACAGATGTCCTCTAAAAACGTACATCACAGGAAAGTTCACTTCCCACCCGTATATAATCTATACCGGAGGTTATAGAAGAAAGTGACTGACATATTTCATCCACAGCCCGGTTGGTATAAGCTAGTAACAATATCTGCATAGATGATGTTGCATAAAAATGTTCCACCATTCTACGCAACGCTCTTGAAGTCTTTCCTGTTCCGGGAGGTCCCACCAGAAGAAAGTAATCACGGGCCGCTTGCGCTTTCAACACCACTCTCTCAAAATCATCACCGACCTGCGCTATAGCTTCATCAAAAGACGAATCAAAGGCGGGGGGAACTTGTCCCAGCAACAACTCCCGTCTTTCCGTATTCGCATCCAGAAAAGCAGAAAGTCCCAAATACATACTGCGAAATGTAGTATCCATCGTATCATGTTCTACAGCATAACGGCTGTCCGGAGGAAAGACCGAAACATTACGCTGTGTGGCACGTAGCCGAATACGCAACTCTGTATCTGTAATCTGCTCGATGTTACCCTTAAAAACCATTTTATTGGTCACATTATCCGAATCATGATTACGCTCATACAATATAACCACATCTCCTGTACGGAAATTAGGAAGAAACATTTCGTCATATTGCGGAATGGACAAGAGTATATAAGCCTTATGAACCTGTGACGCCTTATTCTCAATGATCTGCAAATCATATAATATTTCCCCTGCCTCACGTTTCTCATCCAGTGTACTCAGCCAAAGAGCTGAAGCCCCTGCACGTCCTTCATAATCCACATCCCCCGATTTGGAGGTATAAAGTTCTTTTGTAATGAAATTATAAAGCGTATAGAAATAGGCCTGCTCCAAAGGTTCCAATGCCGACAGTTTTTCTCGGAAACGTGAGATAGAAGGCTTCAGATACTGTTCCCAGAATCTTCCACGCAACTTTCTTTCATTCATTACCTCCGGATTAATTTGCGCTAACAAATTTCGTGTAAAATCAGAATGATTATGGAATTGTACCCCACTACTCGGCAGCAACAATACGTT
>ENA-OQIT01000159-OQIT01000159.1-human-gut-metagenome-genome-assembly--contig:-NODE-159-length-15766-cov-3.934139_pt1 | contig 15766 bp, 19 predicted proteins | sample MGYA00242587_ERZ504752 | MGnify/ENA primary metagenome ERZ504752 (study PRJEB26092, sample SAMD00036352) | human gut metagenome | host: Homo sapiens | study: EMG produced TPA metagenomics assembly of... | reverse complement strand
ATTTTTTTACAGACCTGAGTGATTAACCGCAGCGTGGATCCTTCTTCTTTACTTATCCTCCGTGTTTCTTGTACATCATATGCTTCAAAGCTGTCAAATAACATATCAAAATCCCTCCGTTTTATTTGATCTGTAAAGTGTTCCATTTTTCAAGCCAGCTCAAAAATTCGCCGGACGAGCGGTTTAAGATCAGTTCCTCCGGAAATTCAGCGATGCGGATCAGTTCCATTGCATGATCAAAATTTCCGATATGTCCGGTTCCGTGACTGTCACTGGACAACAGGATTGGATAGTGGAAATGTTTGCACAGGTTGAGCAGCATCATATCATTAAAACGGGTATCGCCCCGGTAGCCGTCCGGGCGCAGTGAGCTGTCATTGAGTTCCAGAATGACATGATATTCCATTGCAGCTTCTACCAGTGCAAGGTAGTCTACCGGGAATTTTACATCATCACAATGTCCGATGATTCGTACATATGGTTTTTTCATTGCTTCTATATAAGAACGTGTATTTTCTTCCTTTGATCCGGGGCGCTTAGCAGGGCGGTGCAGGCTGGCGATCACATAATCCAGGTGCTTTAAAATTTCATCCTCAAGATCCAGTTTTCCGTGATTGTCTAAAATACTGACCTCGGCACCGTACAGCATGCGGATTCCCATCCGGTTTTTAGGTGCATAAGTAAGATTTCGGAAATATGCAGGTTTTCCGCCGCCAAGTGTGGCAGGACCATGGTCCGAAATTCCGAGCATATTTAAATGCTGTGTACGTGCAGTTTTGACCATATCTGTGATCGTGGCAGCTGAACCATGTCCGCTGGCGATTGTATGAGTATGGATATCAAATTGAAAATGTGACATGAAAAGTCCCACCTTTCCAGATTTCTGTTTCCAGTATGATGGATTTCTGCAGTTTTGTCAATGCGCTGAGGTGTGGTTTTTTAATAAAAACAACAAAAACCACATAAAATAAATTCTGATTTATTTTGATTTAAAGGAAAAAGACGGGAAATGATATTGTAGTTTTGTTGACTTCTGCTGTTGTGTAAAGTATAATGACGTTAACTGGATAGAGAGAGGGTTTCTTTAGAAAGTTAATACGAATATGAGAAAGGAGCAACAAGGCAGATGGGATTGTATAATTATGACAGCACTGAGATTCCAAAGTCAGACAGAATTCCGAAGCTGGTAGAAAATCTGTATGCAAAGATGCCTGAGATTGAGTCTGCAAGAGCAATTTTGATCACGGAATCTTACAGACAAACAGAGAATGAGCCGATGGTGATCCGCAGAGCAAAAGCATTTGCACACATTCTTGAGAATATTCCGATCGTCATCCGTGACCTGGAACTGATTGTGGGAAGCACAACAATCGCACCGAGAGGATGTCAGACCTATCCGGAATTTTCTTATGAATGGCTGGAAGCAGAGTTTGATACTGTGGAGACAAGAAGTGCGGATCCGTTCTATATTTCAGAAAAGACAAAGCAGGAGTTAAAAGAAGCCAATGCTTACTGGAAAGGAAAAACGACCAGCGAACTGGCCACTTCTTACATGGAACCGGAGACACTGCTGGCAATGGAACACAATATCTTCACCCCCGGAAATTATTTCTACAATGGTGTGGGACATGTGACCGTAAAATACGGCGAGGTGCTTGCAATCGGATTTTCCGGAATCAAGGCAAAAGCACAGGCAGAGCTTGATAAGCTGTGTCTGGCAGATGGAGATTATCAAAAGAAGTCCCGTTTTCTGGAGGCAGTGATGATCAGCTGTGATGCAGCCATCGAATATGCCAGAAGATATGCAAGACTGGCTTTGAAAGAAGCAGAAGAATGCACAGATCCTGTTCGGAAAAGAGAATTGCTTCAGATTGCTCAGAATTGTGCAAATGTTCCGGAAAAAGGTGCCACAGGATTTTATGAAGCCTGCCAGTCTTTCTGGTTTGTGCAGCAGCTTCTGCAGATTGAGTCCAGCGGACATTCGATCTCACCGGGAAGATTTGACCAGTACATGTATCCTTATTATCAGAAGGACATGGAGAGCGGCAAGATCACAAGAGAGTTTGCGCAGGAACTGATGGATTGTATCTGGGTAAAACTCAATGATCTGAACAAGTGCAGAGATGCAGCGTCAGCGGAAGGGTTTGCAGGTTACAGTCTGTTCCAGAACCTGATTGCCGGAGGACAGAATGAAGAAGGAATTGATGTGACGAATGACCTTTCCTTTATGAGCATTCAGGCATCCATGCATGTATTTCTTCCGCAGCCGTCACTTTCTGTGCGGGTATGGAACGGAACACCACACGAATTCCTGATCAGGGCAGCAGAGTTGACAAGAACCGGAATCGGACTTCCGGCATATTACAATGATGAAGTGATCATACCGTCTCTGATGAGCAGAGGACTGACTCTGCGGGATGCAAGAGATTATAACATCATTGGATGTGTGGAACCACAGAAGTCCGGTAAGACAGAAGGATGGCATGATGCGGCGTTTTTCAATATGTGCCGTCCGCTGGAGCTGGTATTTTCTAATGGAATGGACAAAGGTGTCCGCATCGGTCCGGCAACAGGTAATGTGGAGGACATGACGACATTTGAACAGTTCTATGATGCATATAAAAAGCAGATGGATTATGCGATCCAGCTTTTGGTCAATGCTGATAATGCCATAGATATGGCGCATGCAGAGCGATGTCCGCTTCCGTTTTTGTCGTCCATGGTGGATGACTGTATGAAAGTCGGAAAGACAGTGCAGGAAGGTGGAGCTGTCTACAACTTTACCGGTCCGCAGGGATTTGGGGTTGCCAATATGGCAGATTCCCTCTATTCGGTAAAAACACTTGTCTATGATGAGAAGAAGATCACGATGGGAGAACTCAAAGAAGCGCTTGCAACAAATTATGGCAAGGGACTTGGAGCGGAAGATGTGGCCGCCATGACGGCTAAGATTGCGAATGAGCTTAAAGAAGCCGGAAAGACGATCGGTGAAAAAGAGGTCGCTGCAATTTTAAATACTGTAGTTGCGGCATCCGAAGCACCGGAAGTAAAGGCAAACGGGGAAAGAATCCTGAAGCTGATCGAAGAAGTGCCGAAATTCGGAAATGATATTCCGGAAGTAGATGCATTTGCAAGAGATGTTGCCTACACCTATACAGAACCTCTTCAGAATTACAAAAATCCGAGAGGCGGTTCCTTCCAGGCGGGGCTTTATCCGGTATCCGCCAATGTACCGCTCGGTGCACAGACGGGAGCGACTCCGGATGGACGTCTGGCATATCAGCCGGTGGCCGATGGTGTGTCTCCGTCTGCAGGAAAAGATGTCAATGGTCCGACAGCGGCTGCGAACTCTGTTTCCAGACTGGATCATTACATTGCATCAAACGGTACCTTATTTAATCAGAAATTCCATCCTTCTGCACTCAGCGGAAGAAATGGACTGGAGAACTTTGTAGGGCTGATCCGTTCTTACTTTGATCAGAAGGGAAGCCATATGCAGTTTAATGTTGTCAGCAGAGAGACACTTCTGGATGCGCAGAAACATCCGGAACAGTACAAGCACCTGGTCGTACGTGTGGCAGGCTACAGCGCATTGTTCACAACACTGTCCAAGTCACTGCAGGATGACATCATCCGCAGAACAGAGCAGGGATTTTAGGATACAGGCAGAAAGGTGTGCGACATGGAAGATTACTTAAAAACAAAAGGACGGATTTTCGATATCCAGAGATATTCGATCCATGATGGTAACGGAATCCGTACGATCGTCTTTTTAAAAAGGCTGTGTGCTTCACTGCAGATGGTGCTGTAATCCGGAATCTCAGTCATATGAAATCGAGACTATGATGGTACAGGGAGAGCCGAAGATCATCGGAGAGGATACCACAGTCGGCGAAGTGATGAAGACGGTGGAAAAGGACAGAACATACTACAGAAGAACCGGCGGGGGGCTGACTCTGTCCGGAGGAGAGAGCCTTTGTCAGCCGAAATTTGCAAGAGATATGCTGCGGGCTGCTCATGAGGCCGGGATCACGACAGCGATGGAAAGTATGGGATGTGCAGATTACAGTGTGATCGAGGAGATTCTTCCATATCTGGATCAGTATCTGCTGGATATCAAGCATATGAATTCGAAAAAGCATGAAGAATTTACAGGACGCGGCAATGAACTGATGCTGGAAAATGCAAAAAAAATTGCCGCTTCCGGGATGACAGAGCTCAGTATCCGGATTCCGGTCATTCCGGGATTCAATGATACACCGGAAGAAATCAGGGATATTGCAGTATTTACGAGAGAGCTTGGTCATGTAAAACGACTGCACCTGCTCCCTTATCACAGGTTGGGACAGGACAAATATGACGGTCTGAACAGACCTTATCTTATGGGTGAGGTTAAGCCGCCGGCCAATGAGAAAATGCAGATGCTCCTAAAAGTGGCAGAAGAGTTTTCAGGGGTTGAGTGTCAGATCGGAGGATAAACAGAAAAACAACAAAAACAACACCTTAAAAAGTTGACTGTTGTGGGTTTGTGTGGTAATATAAGACAAGAACCAACAAGAATCAAAAGGTTTGTTTTAAGAATCCAAGGAGGAAAAAAGGATGCAAAACGAATACGAAATCAAAAAAGAGATGTGTGAAATTGGGAAAAGAGTTTATAATCGTGGGATGGTTGCTGCAAACGACGGAAACTTCTCCGTAAGAATCAGCGAGAACGAAGTATTATGTACACCAACAGGGGTCAGCAAAGGTTTTATGACACCTGATTATATTTGTAAAGTAGACCTGGACGGAAACGTACTTCAGGCAAACAAAGGATTCAGACCTTCTTCTGAAATTAAAATGCACTTACGTGTATACAAAGAGAGACCGGACGTAAAATCAGTAGTACATGCGCATCCGCTGTATGCTACAACATTTGCAATCGCTGGTATTCCTCTGACACAGCCAATCATGCCGGAAGCAGTTATCGCTCTTGGATGTGTTCCGATCGCAAAATACGGTACACCTTCTACAGTAGAGATTCCGGATGCAGTATCTGAGCACCTGCAGTATTTCGATGCAGTTCTGCTTGAGAACCACGGAGCACTGACATATTCTGATTCCTTACTGAACGCTTACCATAAGATGGAATCTGTAGAGTTCTACGCTCGTCTGTTATGGCAGACAATGCAGATTGGTGGACCACAGGAGCTGAATAAAGAGCAGGTTGAAAAACTTTATGAGATCAGAAGACAGATGGGTCTGAGTGGAAAACACCCTGCAAATCTGTGTCCAAATGCAAAAGCTGGAAAACCAAGCTGTCATTCATGCGGAGGCGGATGCGGTGCTGCAAAAACAGAAGAGACACCGGATGCAGATCTGGTAGCATCTATCACAAAGAAAGTTATGGATCAGTTAGGACTGAACTAACTTTAGAAAGAGGACTGCTATGAACGAACAGGATATTTCCAAAGCTGTGGAGGCAGTGCTGGGACAAATGAATGGACAGCATGCGCATCACGGGGAAGGACATGTCTGTCGGTGCAATAAGAACAAGATGACCTTAAAGCTGGCAAATGCTCTGATTGAAAAAGTTAAAGCATATGCACAGGAAATGGGTGTCAATGTTGTGATTGCGGTATCTGATCAGGCAGGTCGCCCTGTTGCAGTCCAGTGTATGGATGATGCGTACATAGCAAGCTTTGATATAGCACTTAATAAAACATTTACTTCAGCGAGCCTCAAGATGTCAACGGAAGAACTTAGTCATTTAAGCCAGCCAGGACAGTCGTTGTACGGGATCCAGTTTACCAATCAGGGCAAGATTGTGATCTTCGGAGGCGGAGAGCCGCTAAAAGCAGATGGCAAAATAATCGGAGCTTTGGGCGTTAGCGGAGGAAGTGCTGAAGAAGACACTGCGATAGCAGCCTATGGCAAAGAGATTTTTGAGGAGGTATTGGCGTGTCTGTAAATGAAAAAATGGTACAGGACATCGTACAGGAAGTGGTAGCTAAAATGCAGATTTCTTCCGATGTATCTGGAAAAAAAGGCGTATTTTCTGACATGAATGAAGCAATTGAAGCTTCGAAAAAGGCACAGAAGATCGTTGCGAAGATGTCTATGGACCAGAGAGAGGCAATCATTTCCAAGATCAGAGAGAAGATCAAAGAAAATGCAGAAATCCTTGCACGTATGGGTGTTGAGGAAACAGGCATGGGAAATGTAGGACATAAAATTTTGAAACACCAGTTGGTTGCTGAGAAGACACCGGGAACGGAAGATATTACAACAACCGCATGGTCAGGAGACAGAGGACTGACGCTGATCGAGATGGGACCATTTGGTGTGATCGGAGCGATCACCCCATGTACGAACCCGAGTGAGACAGTACTCTGCAATACGATCGGTATGCTGGCAGGAGGAAATACAGTCGTATTCAATCCGCATCCGGCAGCGATCAAAACATCTATTTATGCAGTAAATCTGCTGAATGAAGCATCTGTAGAAGTTGGCGGACCAGAGAACATTGCAGTGACAGTGGAGCATCCGACAATGGAAACAAGCGATATTATGATGAAGCATAAAGACATCCATCTGATCGCAGCAACCGGAGGCCCGGGAGTTGTGACAGCAGTTCTTTCTTCTGGTAAGAGAGGAATCGGAGCAGGTGCGGGAAATCCGCCGGCGTTGGTCGATGAGACAGCAGATATCAGAAAAGCAGCAGAAGATATCGTAAACGGATGTACATTCGATAACAATCTTCCATGTATCGCAGAAAAAGAGATTGTTGCGGTAGATTCTATCGCAGATGAACTTCTTCATTACATGGTAAGTGAACAGGGATGTTACATGATTTCCAAAGAAGAGCAGGATGCTCTGACAGAAGTTGTGTTAAAAGGCGGACGTTTGAACAGAAAATGTGTAGGACGTGATGCAAAGACACTTCTTGGAATGATTGGAATCACAGTTCCGGATAACATCAGATGCATTACATTTGAAGGACCGAAGGAACATCCTCTGATTGCAGAAGAGCTGATGATGCCAATTCTTGGAGTTGTAAGAGCGAAAGATTTTGATGATGCGGTAGAACAGGCAGTATGGCTGGAACACGGCAACAGACATTCCGCTCATATTCACTCTAAGAATGTGGATAACATTACAAAATATGCAAAAGCAATCGATACAGCAATTCTTGTGAAAAACGGACCATCTTATGCAGCCCTTGGATTCGGCGGAGAAGGATATTGTACGTTTACGATCGCAAGCAGAACTGGCGAAGGACTCACAAGCGCAAGCACATTCACAAAGAGAAGACGTTGCGTAATGACAGACAGCCTGTGCATTCGTTAATGGAATGCAGACAGTTTCGTCAGGAAGTATAAATAGGAGGAAACAAACATGGAAATGAACTCAGCAAGTGTGGAAGCAGTTGTAAAACAGGTTCTGGAAAGCATGCTGGAAGGAAAACCGGCAGTAAAAGCACCTGTAGCAAAAGCAAACACAGGAAGCAATGAAATTCCAAAGACAGCACATGTAGCAATGCTGACAGCTCTGGAAAATTATGAAGTAAAAGAATTCCCGATGCCGGAAGTCGGCGACGGAGACATTCTTGTCAAAGTAGAAGGATGCGGTATCTGTGGAACAGATGCACACGAATTTAAAAAAGATCCATTTGGACTGATCCCGGTAGCTCTTGGTCACGAGGGAACCGGTGAGATCGTAAAAATGGGTAAAAATGTAAAAGTTGACAGTGCAGGAAAACCATTAAAGGTTGGGGATAAGGTTGTTACCTGTATGATTTTTAAAGATGATCCGGATATCGAGATGTTCGACCTGAACAAGAAAAACGTAGGTGGAGCAGATGTGTACGGACTTCTTCCGGATGATGACATTCATCTGAACGGATGGTTCTCAGATTACATCCTGATCCGCGAGGGATCTACAGTATTTAATGTAAGTGATTTGGATCTGAAATCCAGAATCCTCATCGAACCATGTGCAGTACTGGTACATGCAGTAGAGAGAGCAAAGACAACAGGTATCTTAAGATTCAACAGCAGAGTTGTTGTTCAGGGATGCGGACCGATCGGTCTGATCTGTATCGCAGTTCTCCGTACGATGGGTATCGAGAATATCGTAGCAGTTGACGGAGAGCAGAAGAGACTTGACTTTGCGAAGAAGATGGGCGCAGAGAAATCTGTAAACTTCAAAGATTTCCAGGGAATCGATGCACTCGCACAGGGTGTAAAAGATGCATTCGGCGGATACGCAGCAGACTTTGCATTCCAGTGTACAGGATCTCCTGTGGCACATGCAAATATCTACAAATTCATCAGAAACGGTGGAGGACTCTGTGAACTCGGATTCTTCATCAATGGTGGAGATGCAACGATCAACCCACACTTCGACCTGTGTTCAAAAGAGATCACACTGGTAGGATCCTGGGTATATACTTTAAGAGATTATGCTACAACATTTGATTTCTTAAAGAGAGCAAAAGGAATTGGACTTCCGATGGATGAGCTGATCACTCACGAATTCCCGTTAGAGGAGATCAACGAAGCTCACAGAACAAATCTTGCAATGGAAGGTCTGAAGATCGCTATTATCAACAAATAGTGACGGCCATTCCAGAGAAGGAGAATGGATATGGCAGAAGCAGTAGGCATGCTTGAAGTTTTCGGTCTGGCGACCGCCTTTGCAGCAGCGGATGCAGGATGCAAGGCAGGAAACGTCTGGCTGGAGAATTTTGATAAAAACAAACCGGGTAATGCAGATGAATTACCGGTACCGCTGATCGTGATGATCAAGTTTCGAGGAAGTGTCTCTGACGTGCAGGCAGCGCTGGAGGCGGCAAAAGCCAAAGCAGAGCAGCTGGCAGGTGTTGTGAATGAATATGAGATCGCAAGACCGACAGAGGATACGGAAAAGATGTTGAAGATCAGCGCGTTCGACAAAGGAACACCACACAAAATAAACAAAGAAGAGATTGAAGAGATTTAGGAGGATTTAAAAATGGCAATGGCACAGCAGGCATTAGGAATGGTAGAAACAAGAGGACTTACAGCAGCAATCGAAGCAGCAGATGCAATGACAAAAAGCAGCTGAGGTAACATTAGTTGGAACAGAGAAAATCGGATCCGGACTTGTGACAGTTATGGTTCGTGGAGATGTTGGAGCTGTTAAAGCAGCTGTTGAGACAGGAGCAGATGCAGCAGGAAGACTTGGAGAATTAGTAGCAACACACGTAATCCCAAGACCACACAACGACGTAGAAAAAATCCTTCCAACTGTATAATTAAGGACTACAGAAAGTAAAGGAGAAGTCTCATGGGACAGTGTTATGGATTTTTTGAAATCCCGAGTGTAACAGCGGCTATCGATGCTGTCGATATTATGTGTAAAACCGCAGATGTTGAGATGATCACCTGGGAGAAAAAACTCGGCGGACGTCTTGTGACGATCATTATCCGTGGCGATGTATCCGCTGTAACACAAGCCATTGAAGCTGCCGCAGCGAATGGAATCAAAGAGCCGGTATGTTATACGGTGATTCCGAGTCCCCATGAAGAGATCATCAAATTGATTAATAAGAGCGTCAATCGGATACGTTAGGAGGCAGCCCTTATGGCAGAGGAAAAGAAACCGGCAGAGCAGGAAAGTGCAAAGACAACTGCAAAGCCTGCCGCAAGAAAGAAAACAACTGCAGCCAAAGCGCCGGCCAAAAACCGTAACAGAGAGTAAGGAAGAGCGCTAAGAAGGCAGAGCAGGCGGAAACAAAAGTAGAATTGAAGGAGGAACGAAGAATGGCACAGGAAGCATTAGGAATGGTTGAAACTAGAGGTCTTGTAGCATCTATTGAAGCAGCAGATACAATGTTAAAAGCTGCAAACGTAGTTTTAGTCGGAACAGAAAAAATCGGTTCCGGACTGGTAACAGTAATGGTTCGTGGAGACGTTGGAGCTGTAAAATCTGCAGTAGAATCAGGTGCAGAAGCAGCAGGAAGACTTGGAGAATTAGTAGCAACACACGTAATCCCAAGACCACACACAGACGTAGAAAAAATTCTTCCGGCAATCAAATAAGTTTTGGTTTCAAAAAAATGCCCGAATCATTTCAGTCAGCGGTAACGGTTGTAAATGAGAGCATATGCGAGCGGATCAGCTCGCATATGTTCTTGTGCTACAGCCGGATTTAAGGGCGGGCATGCATTGATGAGGAGAATTAATATGGACAATAATAATGTAGCTTTGATTACAAAGATGGTTCTGGAAGCTGTAGAAAAACAGAAATCTTCCGAAAAAGAACCGGGATATCTGGTTCCGGTAGGGGTATCTGCAAGACACATTCATCTGACACAGGAGCATGTGGAAGCATTATTCGGACCAGGATATCAGCTGACGAAGAAAAAAGAACTGATGGGCGGACAGTTTGCCTCCAATGAGACAGTTACAATTGTCGGTCTGAAGCTCAGAGCAATCGAAAATGTAAGAATTCTGGGACCTGTAAGAAGCAAATCTCAGGTTGAGGTTTCTGCTACAGATGCAATTAAACTTGGAGTGAAGGCTCCGATTCGGGAATCCGGTAATGTTGCAGGAAGTGCACCGATCGCAGTTGTCGGACCAAAAGGTGCGATTTATCTGAATGAAGGATGTATCATTGCAAAACGACATATTCATATGCCGCCGAAAGACGCAATGGCAGCCGGAGTGCATGACGGGGATGTGGTATCCGTGCAGGCGGAGAATGAAAGAGGCACTGTTTTCAATCATGTACAGATCCGTGTGGATGACAGCTTTACGCTGGAGATGCATATCGATACTGATGAAGCGAATGCAGCGAAGATTGCGACTGGACAGACTGTAAGAATTATAAAATAGATACTTACATTAGAAAATCGCAAGAGGAAGTGAGGAAAGTATGATAGCAGGAAAAGTAGTAGGAAGTGTTATCTCGACACGGAAATGTGAAAATTTGGTCGGCAATAAATTCATGATAGTGGATGTGCTGGATCATATGCAGACATCTGGAAAACAACTCATTGCGATTGACAAGATCGGAGCGGGAATAGGAGAGTATGTGCTGGTGGCACAGGGCAGTGCGGCACGGATTGGCTGCGGCATGAGCGATGCTCCTATTGATGCAGCGATCGTTGGAATTATTGACGATGGAACAGGACTGGAGTAGTGAAATTATGGATATGAAAGAATTAAGCAGCATATTGCAGCAAAACGGAATTGTTGGTGCAGGTGGTGCAGGATTCCCGACTTATGCGAAACTGGATCAGCGTGCAGAAACAATTATCCTGAACTGTGCAGAATGTGAGCCACTACTGAGATTACATAGACAGTTATTGGAAAAATATGCGCGTGAGATTGTGGATACATTTCACCTGGTAGGCCAGGCTGTAGGCGCAAAAGAAGTCATTATCGGAATCAAAAAAGCATATAAGCAGACAATTGAGGCAGTCGAGAGTGTAATCGGAGAATATCCGGAAGTCAGACTGGGACTGCTGGATGAAGTATATCCGGCAGGTGATGAGGTTGTTCTGATTTACGAAGTGACAGGAAAGGTCGTACGTCCGGGAGGACTTCCGATCGAGAGCGGCGTTGCGGTATTCAACGTTGAGACGATCTACAACGTATGGCGCGCTATGAATCAGCAGACTCCTGTTGTAGATAAACTGGTATCCGTTGTTGCCGAGGTAGAGCATCCGGTGACAGTTCGTGTACCGATCGGAACTACAATCGAGGAAGTCGTGGCACTTGCAGGCGGAACAACTGTAAAAGATCCGGTATATTTTATCGGAGGACCGATGATGGGATTCATCGGAAGCGGTTCGCAGCCGGTTACGAAAACAACCAACGCGGTACTGGTATTGCCGCAGGATCATTATCTCGTAAAGAGAAAAAGAAGCAAATCTTCCATTGACATGAAACGTGCGGCTGCATGCTGCTGTCAGTGTTCAATGTGTACAGATTTATGTCCAAGACATCTGCTTGGACACCCGATTCAGCCACACTTGTTTATGCGTGCGGCAACATGCAAAGACGTTCAGCAGCCGAATATCTTTATCAATACATTCTTCTGCTGTTCATGTGGTGTCTGTGAGTTATATTCCTGTCCGCAGGAGCTTTCTCCTAGAACACTGATGCTGGAATACAAAAACGGACTTCGTGCGAACGGACTTCGTGCGCCGGAAGTGACAGCAGTACCGGTAGGAGAAGAAAGATCTTACAGAAGAGTTCCGATGGAACGTCTGATGTCAAGACTGGACTTGACAAAATATAACAAAGAAGCTCCGCTGGATGAATCCGTGATCCCTGTAAAACGAGTGAAGATCATGTTGAGCCAGCATATCGGAGCGCCTGCTTCCTGTGTTGTAAAACCGGGAGATATGGTAGTCAAAGGACAGATGATCGCAGAACCGGCAAAGGGCTTAAGTGTTGGAATCCACGCTTCCGTCAATGGTCTGGTAAGCGAAGTAAATGAGAAATATGTAGTCATAGAGACACAGGAAGGACGTGCAGATAATGAGTAAGGCAATTGGAATGGTAGAATATAAGACTACTTCAGCAGGTGTCGTAGCGGCAGATTCTATGGTAAAAACTTCTGAAGTAAGCATTATCGAAGCGCAGACCGTATGTCCGGGAAAATACATTGTAATTATTACAGGAGATTTAAGTGCAGTAACTTCTGCTGTTGACAATGCAAAAACAATGCATGGAAAACATCTGATCAACAGTTTTGTACTTGGTAATCCGCATGAATCCATTTTCCCTGCAATTTATGGAGCTGCAGAAATCAAGGATGTATCAGCACTGGGTATCATTGAGTCCTATGATGCATCTTCGATCATCGTGGCAGCGGATGAAGCTGCAAAAACAGCAATCGTTGATCTGATCGAAGTACGCCTTGCAAGAGGTATGTGCGGAAAATCTTATCTGATGCTGACAGGTGAGGTTGCTGCTGTAGAAGCTGCGATCGACAGAGCAAAAGAAGCAGTATCTGACGATGGTATGTATCTGGATTCTGCAGTGATCGCACATCCGGATGCACAGATCCGCGACGCAATTTTATAATTAAGAATTCAGCCATGACAAGTATCAGAAAACAGAGGACGTCCAGATCAGAGGATCCTGTTTTCTGATATTTGTATACGGCAATAACAAAGGTTTTGAGACAGAATTTATCAGGAGGCAACACGATGCTGGCAATTGAAAGACGTAATGAAATTCTGGAAAAACTGCAGACCGACCGAAGGGTAGTCGTGAGTGAGTTAAGCCAGATTTATGAAGTGTCAGAAGAGACGATTCGAAGAGATCTGGATAAGCTTGTGAATGATGGCTACGCAATCAAGAGCTACGGCGGTGCTGTGATCAATGAGAATATGAATATAGATCTGCCTTTCAATATCAGAAAGAACCGCAATGTGATCGGAAAACAACGGATTGCAGAGCTGGTGGCAAAGATCGTACAGGATGGAGACAGCATTATGCTGGATGCGAGTTCTACCGCAGTTTATATTGCAAAAGGACTGAAAGATAAAAAGAATCTGACGCTGATCACCAATTCAATGGAAATTGTGATCGAGCTTTTGGATATGTCAGATTGGAGGGTATTATCTACAGGCGGAGTATCAAGAGAGGGATCGTTTGCTCTTGTGGGAACCCAGACGAACCGGATGCTCCAGTCGTATCATGCAGACAAAGCAATTATTTCGTGCAAAGGCCTGGATATGGCAGCAGGACTTACAGATTCTGATGAACTTCTTGCAGATAACAAACGAACAATGCTGGAAAATGCTAAGGAGCGTATTCTTGCAATTGACAGCAGTAAGTTTGGGGCAACAGCCTTTATGACGGTCGGAAGATTGAAAGATATTACAATGATCGTAACGGATGAAAAGCCCGAGATGAAGTGGCTGAAAGAATTCAAAAAGTTGGGGATAGAGTGTATCTATCCAGAATAGAGGAAGGACGCTATGAAGAGCTTTGATATAAAAACAAAAGTATACTTTGGGGACAATGCATTAGACCGTCTTTCAGAGATCCCATATAAAAAAAGTACTGGTTATTACAGACCCGTTTCTGGCACAGAGCAGTATGATCAATCTGATCACAGATCCATTGAAAAAAGGGCATATTGAGTATGACATTTTTCAGGATGTTGTGCCGGATCCGCCGATTGAAAAGATCAGTGAAGGCGTAAAAAAATTACTGGCGTATAAACCGGAGCAATTATCGCAGTGGGTGGGGGTTCTGCCATTGATTCTTCCAAATCAATCCGGGAATTTGCAGTGCGGATTGAGCACTACGGTGATGTAGGGTTGATCGCGATTCCGACGACAAGCGGTACGGGGTCAGAGGTGACCTCTTTTGCAGTTGTATCGGATCCGGCAGAGCAGAGAAAATATCCGCTGGTATCCAGAGATCTGACACCGGATGAGGCAATCCTGGATGCAGAACTTGTAAAGAGTGTACCGCCTGCGGTTACAGCAGATACCGGAATGGATGTATTTACCCATGCGCTTGAGGCATGTGTAAGTACAGACAGAAATGATTTTGCAACGGCACTGGCAGAAAAAGCAATTGAAATCTGCGGAGTTTTCCTGCTGAGAGCATATCTGGACGGAAGTGATACTCATGCAAGACAAAAGATGCATTCTGCATCCTGTCTGGCAGGTCTTGCATTCAATTCTGCGTCTCTGGGACTGAACCACGGAATGGCACACCAGCTTGGAGCAACATTCCATATTCCGCACGGACGCGCAAATGCGATGCTGCTGCCGCATATCATTGAGTTCAACAGTGATATCAACAAGCATAGCAAGAGTCAGGCAAAATATCTGCCTGCTGTGGAACGATATAAAACAGTAGCCAGAATTTTAGGGCTGAGCAGTTATAACACGATTATGACAGTCAGAAACCTTGTGAACTGGGTACAGTTTATGTTGAAGGAAATGGATATTCCGTTGTCTGTTTCGCAGATGGGCAAGATTTCCAAAGAAGAATATTTTGCAGAGATTGAGCGTATGGCAGAAGCAGCGCTGGCGGATGGATGCACAGCAACGAATCCGAGAGTGCCAAGCAAGGCAGATGTCATGAAGATTTATGAAAGTCTGTGGTAAAAACAGAGAGAATCATGTGAATAAAAGCATAAAACGAGCAGAGGAAAGTGGATAACTTTCTTTCTGCTCGTTTTATTTAGTGCTAATTTGTGTTTTACGTAAAGTAAACTGTTTTTATATTTTAACTATAAATGAGTAAGTTCGTGATTTTGCATAAAAGAAAGACACCTCGATTCCGTGTGTTGTATAATGAAAGTGCCAAAACAAACATTTGCAACATTTACGAAAGAAGGTGTCCCTCGCAAATACTATACATCATTCCTCATTCATATACAACCAGTTTAAGAAATTAAATTTATGCAAATTTTATTCAAATCGAGTGATGAACCACCTCATGAGCATCCTGATTAGCATATTTATTTCAGGATACCATGGAAAAACCACGGACTTTGCTAAAAACAGTTCCTGCCACAGAACTACGATTGCCCATTTCCTCAATTCCGGAAAATGGGATGATTCATTACTTTCAGATACGTTAAAATGCTCTGTCATTGAGATTATTTATTCAGAAGCAGCACGCACCGGAAAGTCTGTTCTCTGTATTGTGGACGATACGATCGCTTCAAAGACAAAGCCTTCGTCACAGGCTTTACATCCGATTGAAGATGCGTATTTTCACCAATCCCATTTAAAGGGAAAACAGGATTACGGGCATCA
>ENA-OQIT01000158-OQIT01000158.1-human-gut-metagenome-genome-assembly--contig:-NODE-158-length-15858-cov-2.499587_pt1 | contig 15858 bp, 16 predicted proteins | sample MGYA00242587_ERZ504752 | MGnify/ENA primary metagenome ERZ504752 (study PRJEB26092, sample SAMD00036352) | human gut metagenome | host: Homo sapiens | study: EMG produced TPA metagenomics assembly of... | reverse complement strand
CTTGATTCGTTAAGACTTTCCACGGTTTCCACATAGTTTTCAACACTAAATCTTAAAATGTTGAAAGATGTTAAAAGTGTTAAATTTTGTTTATCAGGAACGAAAAGCAAGTCACAATTCAGAACCTCGGTACAGTTTCCGTCGCATTTCAGTAAAAATTGTTTACCGAGTCGGTCTTTCATTTTTGAATGATTTTTGCAAGTTTTGCAGTCTATACCTGCACCCTTGACAGGACAACTCCTGCAAAGCATAAGAGGAAGGTAGCCGTAGCTGATAATTCCCCTCGGAATGTTGCCTCCGAGTGAGTTAATTCGCTTAAAATTGAGTTCAAAACTGAGTTCTGTGTCCTTGATTCCGTATTCCTCCGCCCACAAAAAGGTCGAGAGTATTTACAAAATTCATTCCGAAACCCGAATGAAGTGTGAAACCGAGATTTTTGGCAATGTATAATGCTCCGAGATTGTTGCACAACACATCAGATATGCCGATTTCTTTCATCTCGGAAAGCTTTTTTGCAATCGTATCTTCCCGTCCGAACATTCCTCTCGGAATTTCAATACCGATGCTAAAGCCCTCGTTTTTGAGCCTTACAAGCTCCCTTTTGTCGGCAAAAAGAGGAACAAAAACAAGCTCGCATTTTTTAAAAGCATTGGAAAGCTTTGTCTGAGTCACTCTTGCACGGGTGGATTTTTCCACAGGCGGTGTGAATTTAGGAAAAGTTATTTCGTAATCACGGTTGATTTTGTAGTTGTGAACAACACTTCTCGCCGTATCGAGTTCGTCAAGAACATCTCTGCGCAAGGAATTGATAATTGAAAGCGGAATAGAAATGTCATCATCAATATTTATGTTCACATTGGTGGGATTATATGCCGTTGAGCCTGTTTTTTCAAGCTGTTTTCTGCACTTTTCCGCATCAATCGGTCTGTTGATTGCTTTTTCGGTTACTGTATCTGCAATCTTTTTGACGGTGTGAACTCCGTCAGAGGCGACTAAAACGGGATTTTCGCCGAGTTTTGCCGTAAAATCAAAGGTTATTTCTACATTTCCGATTTCGTCCTTATAGGAAGAACGGATTGCCGAAAACAGCTTTTCATCGGCAGAAACAACATCTGATTTTGTTCTTGTGCCGAACATATGACTTCCCGTTTTACCGATGTAATAAGCGTCTGTAAAGCCTGCTCGTGAAAAAACCCCTCTAAGCATCTTCTGAGTTTTGTCGCTGATAAAGCCGAAATCACGCTGTTCAACACACGCTCTTACTGCGGCTGAAACATACTCGGGGCGTTTCATTCTGCCCTCAATTTTAGCCGAGGCAACCCCCATATTTTGAAGTTCATCAAGGTAATTTACAATACTGTTGTCTTTAAGACTTAAAGCATGACCGCCTTTTTGATTGTTTACGGAAAACGGCAGTCGGCACGGCTGGGCACAGGAACCACGGTTTCCGCTCCTTGCACCAATCATTGCGCTGAGGTAGCATTGTCCCGAAACGCACATACACAATGCACCGTGAACAAAAACTTCGAGTTCAACCGGAATTTCACAGCATTTTTCAATCTCTTTTTTGCTCATTTCACGGGCAAGAACAACACGCTTGAAACCCATTTCATAAAGTGCCTTTACACCGGATGCGGTGTGAATGCTCATCTGAGTTGACGCATGAAGTGCAAGGTCAGGAACAAGCCTGTGTGCAAGCCTTGCTACACCCATATTCTGAACAATGAGTGCGTCAACATCAGCCTCTGCGGCTGAAATTATGGCTTTTTTTCAGCTTTTCAAGCTCGTCATCAAACACAATCGTATTGATTGTGACATACACCTTTACACCGTGAATGTGACAGTATGCCGTTGCTTTCTTTAGTTCTTCATCATCAAAATTTTTGGCAGATGAACGGGCGGAAAATGCCTTTTCGCCAAGATACACTGCGTCTGCTCCGCTCCTTACGGCGGCAATTACACTGTCAAAGCTTCCCGCCGGAGCAAGTATTTCTATCTTTTTCATTTCTTATCTTCATCAAACAGAGAGAACTGCGTCATTGGAACATAACCGAGAAGTTTTTCATTACGCAATTCCTGTTCTGTTTTTTTAGCCTCGTTTGACAGAACATTCACGGGTATATCATCTGACTGCTCTGTCATATTATTTTTTGCATCTGAAGTCTTTTTTTCCTTTGGAACTGAATTTTTTTCATGCTCTGATTTTTCCGATTCGGTTTTTTCTTTGCCTTTCTCAACACTTTTGAGCTTTTCTTTAAGCTGTGAAACCTCGTGTCCGAGAACAGCGAGTCTTTTTTCAAGCTCTTTATTATTATTTATAAGTCGAGTGTTATCGTTCATGGCCTCCGTAAGCTTTTCTCTGTATTCCTTGCAAAGCCTGTTAAGATCATTTGTCTGCTGAATAATTTTGTCGGCTTTTTCAACATAATCTTTGTTCTTTTTAAGAGCCTTGTTGCGGTCATCGCAGAAGTTAAGTGCCGCAAGAACCGCACAATCACGGGTATCAAGCTGCTTTGTGCTTTGGGCGGCTTTTCTTATGTGAGAAAGCACCTCGTTTGCTACCTTTTGAACATACTTTTCATCATCTGTTGTGATAAGTGAATAACTTCTTCCCTCAATCTGAACGCTTACTCTCTTTTTCTCCATAGGAAATGCATCTCCCTTTTATAGCTTTTTCGTCCTCATTTGACTTCTTTGCATACATAATCATTTTACATTATAATATAAAATCGGAAATAATAAAAGAGCAAAGAGAATATTGTTTAAATATTTTTTCATTCGTAGGCAAATTTGGCAATTTTATGCTGTTTACAACTTATATCGGTTGAAATATTTATTCTCTTATGATAAAATAATCTTTGCGTCATTTTTGGCGGATTTGTCTTAATTTCCGATTAACAGGGCATAACCGCCAAAACAAAATTGACATTTCGGAATATATTATTATGGGAAGTGATTATATGCCCGTACCGTTTGATTCACGAAAAATTTACTATCGTTCACCGTTTGGTGCGGTTGAAGAGGGTACCGAAATTCATTTCAGAATTCTTTTGCCTAAGGCGGAGCATACACAAAAAGCACACTTGTGTGTAAAGTACGATTATGACTGCAATTGGGAATTTACCGAGCTTATCTGGTGCGGTAAATTTGACGAGGATACCGAAATTTGGGAGTGCGATTTTACCCCGAAAAAAATCGGACTTTATTGGTATAACTTTAAACTTACTACCATTGATAAAACAAGATATGTTATTCCGTCCGATCCGTATAAGGTCAGCACCATTGAAGACTATATGGGCAGAAGCTGGCAAATTACCTGCTAACAAAAAAGGACTTTAAAACCTCCCGGCTGGCTTGTCGGCGGAATTATGTATCAGTATTTTCCCGTACCGTTTTTATTTCAGCGGTGAAGAAAAAAATATAACGCGTACCAACTTCAAACGCAACAAGGATTGGTATGCTCTCCCCGAATGGAAACCCGATGAAAACGGAATGATTAAGAACAATGATTTCTTTATGGGCGACCTCAAGGGAATTACGATGAAGCTTGATTACCTTGAAAGCCTTGGTGTAAGCTGTATTTACCTTAATCCTATCAGCGAGGCATACTCAAACCACCGCTATGATACGGGCGACTACTCAAAGGTTGATCCGATTCTCGGAACGGAGGAAGATTTTAAGCACCTTTGCGCAGAGGCTAAAAAGAGGGGAATACACATCATCAATGACGGAGTGTTCTCTCATACGGGAAGTGACAGCGTTTACTTCAACCGTTACGGCAAATACGGCAAGGGCGGTGCGTATAATGACAAAAACTCACCGTATTTCAGTTGGTACAAATTCAACGAATGGCCGAACAATTACCAAAGCTGGTGGGGCTTTGATACTCTGCCCGAGGTTATTGAGGAAACTCCGTCATTCAACGAATATATCAACGGCAAAGACGGCATTGTCAGAAAAATGGATGAAATGCGGCAACTCGGGTTGGCGGCTTGATGTTGCAGATGAACTTCCCGATGTGTTCATTGAAAATCTACGCAAAGCAGTTAAGGACGAAAATCCAAACGCCTTTCTTGTAGGTGAAGTGTGGGAGGACGCAAGCAACAAGGAAAGCTACGGTGCAAGAAGAAAGTTCTTGCTCGGCGAACAGTTTGACTCCGTTATGAACTATGTGTTCAGGGATGCAATTCTCAATTTCTGCAAAGGTCAGCACGGCAAATACACAATGGATCTGATTATGAGCGTAATCGAAAATTATCCCCGTCCTGTTCTCAGAGTGCTGATGAATTCACTTTCGACTCACGATACCGAAAGAGCAATCACAGTTATGGCAGGCGAACCGCTTGACGGCAAGGACAGAGAATGGCAAGCTGACACTAAGCTTGATGAAGAGCATAAAAAACTCGGTGTAAAGCTGCTCAAGGTTGCAAGCGCAATGCAGTTTACTCTCCCTGGATTTCCGTGTATTTATTACGGTGACGAGGCAGGAATGGAGGGATATCGTGATCCGTTCAACCGTTGCTGTTATCCGTGGGGCAAAGAAAATAAGGAACTCATTGAATGGCACAAAAAGCTTGCCGATGTTAGAAAAAGCTGTTCGGCATTGTGGGACGGCGATTTTATAAATGTTCTTTCGGAGGAAAGAAGAATTTCATACATCCGCCACGACAAAGATTCCGCTATTTTCTGCACATTCAATCTCTATGATTATGAAGTCGAGGCAAAAATGCCGCCCGGATATGCAGACGGCAAACCTGTTTTCGGTTCAAAACTTGAGAACGGTATACTCACAATTCCGCCCATGTCCGCAGAATTTGTAGTTCTTGAACTCGGTATATGATATATGTAATGTAAAACAGAATAAAGTATAATTACAAGCGACAGAAATTAAACTGTCGCTTGTTTTGTTGCGGTATTTATTATGTTATTTGCCGACTTACTCATCTTCCGTTATCGGCGGAATAAAGCATTCTATCGCACTGCGAAGCTTGGGATGACGAATGACAAAATGGATTGCAGGCGTTTTTCCTTTTGGACACCATCACCCATTGTCCCTCGTGAATTATAATTTTCAGATTATGAAATGCGTGCGCCGTACTGCACTTTAATGTGTAATTCGGGTTCTGCTCCGCAAAAGCCATTGATTCTTTCAAATGGGCAGTATATTCCTCTTCGTTATACGGAATATCCTCTTCACAAAATATACCTGAAAGTTCCAGCATGGGAGGACTTTTCGTAAAATTTTCCTGTACAAAATCAGGTATCTCATCTTCAATTCTTTCATTTTCAAGAATTATTTTCATTCGCTGTCTTTGTGTTTTTGTCGTACTCTTTTATCTTTTCTTTTAGCTCTGCATTAATATTGTTCCGTGTAAGAATACGGTCAAGGAGCTTACTGCTTATTGTATACAACGGCAAAGAGGACAGAATACTGCGGCGTTTGCCTGCTGTTTTTGTATCGGCAAGAAGAAAGGCATTCAACTCATTTTTTCGTTCACTGCGATAAATTTCCATCAAAGGATAGGCATTTTTCAGCATTTCCTCGGCTCTTTTTCGGTAATATTCCACCTCACGCTTTACCTTTGTCAGATAGTATTTGCCGTCGGAATGGTATCCGGCAACAGCTTCGCCCGAAAGTGCGGCGATTCCCGACACCTTCAAAAAATGCAGAAAGACATCATTCGGAGCATTCTTGAAATAGTAGGGAGAAATCTGCCCTGTCATATACATCGGTATCCAGCTTTCAAGACCAAGCATCATCTCATCAAAAGAACGGTCAAGATTATGTATTTGATGAAGATGCAGTCCTTTTTTTAGCATCATCGCCATACCGAACATCCATTTTTTTGGGAACTCCGGATCCTTTGTCATTTCCTTCATCGGCATATCGCTGTACATTATCACAGGGGCTGATGATTTTGAAAGCACGGTTGATTTCAAAAAAATCAAGCTCGCTCTCCATCATTTCTTTTATACCGAAATATGTCTTGGAGGACGGAATCTGAAACGGTACGGACGGAACTTTTAACTCATCAAACTTGATAACCTTGATATATTCGTTCAAATCGAAGTCATCCAGCTTGCTTAAAAATTTTGAAACACTGTTGTCTTCGGCTTTTTGCACAGGCTGTTTCAAAAGCCAGCTTTTTATTTTTGCGTATCGAACCGACAAATCATAAATTTCATCAATATCACAGCCAATCAATTCTGCAACGGCACCGATTTCGGACTGCGTCTGCATTGTTCTTGTAACAAAGGAAGCAACCGCAGATGCAAACCGCTCGGCATCTCCTGGCTTTCTTGAGCCGTTACGAATGCGAAAAACAGCAGACGCATCATAATTTGTGTACTGACACAATTGTGTAAGATTGACATTGAGTGCAGAGAGAAGTGTGTTGAAATTTTTCCGCAGTAATTCCTTGTCTGTGGATACAAAATCATCGCAGCTTACAAACGCTTTTTTCACAGCGTCAGCGGTGATTTGTAACTTCCTTTTTGTGCGGAAATCTGTGCCAGCGCACAGCATAAATCCTCAAAAGGCTTTGTTCCAAGCTCCGGCACGCGTTCGCCGTTTCTGTATCGGCTGAGAGATGCCGCAGAAATGCCGGATAAATTACAGATATCTTTTCCCGTACAGGACAACTGCTCAATATAATCGTTTAATTTTTCAGAAAATTTCATAGATATCACTCCAATCGAGTTTGTTTTTAACAATGTTATAAGAATATATTACAGAATAATTCCAAAATAGTCAATTGACTTTTTTGGAATTATGGTAAAATTGTGCGTAAAATATGCTAAAATAATGGTGAAATCTTTGACAGGTATACGGGGTTGTGTTCATCACAGCCAACCTGCCAATATGGCGGTAACGGACGGTAATAATACCAAACGGATACAGCCAAAAATATTTTATGCGGCGTTAGCCGTTGAAAGGAGAAGATGAATATGAAAAAAACAAAACCCAAAAAGCTGTTGACTGTTCTGCTGACCTTGTACTTGGCACTATCCATTGTGCCGATTACAGCATATGCCGGTGTAACAGATGTGACCGGAGACAATACCACTAACACCTATAGCCATTTCTATCACACAAAGGTTGAAACAACTGCGCAGGTCACCATTAAAGATGCAGACGGCAATGTGGCAGAAACAACAGAAGTGACCAAATCAGGGGATTTCGTTGAAGGCAATTTTAACAGTGATGCGGTGCAGGCAGAAATCAAAAGAATTGATGATGAAATCATTGCACAATTTTCTTCACGAGGAAATATTACCACTGAAAACCGTAATAGCACATTTATTCTTGATCATTTTGAGAGTAGTAATATTATTGGAATGACACCGGGTGACAATATACTCGTCGACGATCAGGATGCTCTCGAAAACGCAGTTTCCGGAAGTGTGAATAAGAATCTTGTTGTTCATCAATATCAAGTGTATCAGACAACCTATGACCTGATTGTGCAAGCTATTGATGGAGGTTCTCAGGACGAAGCGACTATAAATAATGTCTGCATTGAGAATGTAAAATTCGCTTATCGTTCGGGTGACGCTCCGCAGGCAACGGCAGAGGTATATAATGCCGATGCCGATAAATATGAAATTGACTATGAATGCTGGCAGGAAATGGAGAACGGAGAGCCGGTTGCGTTCTGGTATTCCGATGAAAGCAAATATACTCCTTCCATGAAAAAGATTACTCAGTTTGAAGAGGGTAAAACCTATATGTACTCCATTGAGCTGAGAGAGAAAAACGGATATACCTTTGCGGATAATTGCTCCGTTACGATAAACGGGAACCCGATATCGGCAACCGCCAATGCAGTTAAAACCGTGGATGGCTTGTTTGTTATGAATGTTGAAACAATTCGCCCGGAAGCAACCAAGGAAATCTCCGTGATTGAAATCAATAACGCAACCTTGACCTTTAAGGACGGCGATAAACCTGTCTTTACCGGAACGGTGCCTGAAAACGATCAGTATGCATTCCGTTGCGAGTGGTGGAACTTAGACGAGAATACCGGCATAGTTTCCACAGAGCCGGAGTGGGGCGGCGACATTTATAAAAACAAGATCACCGCTTTTGAAGCAGGAAAGACCTATCACTACGGCGTATATGTGACTGCATATACTGCCGACATCTCTCCCGATGCCAAACTAAAGATTAACGGTCGGGAAGTGAAGTACACTCGCATAGGCGATGAAAGTGACACCCAGAGTTTCTGGGTTGAAACTGACCTTACTATGACTCCTGCCGCAGACGGACATACACACAACTACGGTACGGAATGGAAGTATGATGAAACGAATCATTGGCACGAATGTGAAGACGGCGAAAAGGCTGACATAACGGCTCACAATTTTAAATGGATTGTTGACAAGAAAGCCACGGCTACCGAAAAAGGCTCAAAGCATGAGGAATGCACCGTCTGCGGTTACAAAAAAACTGCCGTTGATATTCCTGTGACAGATTTTAGAAACAGCTCGGACGACCAACCGAATAAGCCTATAAATACTGCCTCTTCCGAAAGCAGTTCTGCTGACCAAACAAACAAACCGATAAATACAGCCTCACCAAAAAACAGGCAATACCGATTATATGATTTTATGGATTGTCCTGCTGGTTGCCGGCGGCGGTGTATTCATTACCGCAACGGCTGTTGACAGAAAGAAAAAGTAAAACAAATAACAGAAGAGATTAAACTATAAGGCGGCTATCGAAAACGATAGTCGCCTTGTCTTTTTGCAAAAATTCATTTTTAATTTGCGTTTGTTGTTACCTGAGTTGCGTTTGCCACATAGCTTTCATACTCGTCAATGCCCCAGTTTTCTTTTACTTCATCAGAGATAGGAAAGGTGCGAAACAGCATTGTACTGCGTTCACTGTCTGCCTTATCCTCATTGGTGCTGAGAGCATAGACATTGCCGTTGTACCACAGCTCATTTGTATTTTCAAAGGTTGTAAGATAGAAAATATCCTGAATTGTATCAACCTTATTAATGCCCATTCCGCTTACTGCGGCAGCCATTACGGCACTTTTCATCAGGATTGTATCGCTGTTATTTTCTCGTTCTCAATCGAAACAAGTTGCTCATTGTTGTTCCGAGACCGATATTCATAATATAATTTGTCTTTGTTTCAACAGAGGCTGTGAAGTTGATTTTATCGGCATTGTAGTAATAATACTGATACTCCGTTCCGTTTGCGTCATTCTGAGGACTGCCGAGCATTTTCCAACCCTTTGGATTAATCATATCAAGATTACCCGCCTCTTTGAGCATTTCGTTGTAATTATATGTAAATTCTTCAAGAGTGATTGCGTAGCACATTCCGTTTACATTTTCACTTTCTTTGCGAATGTTCGGATTTTCTGTTACCTTTGCCTCATCGAGAGTAGAAAATTTATCGGGCGCATCTACTACACCCGAAACATCGGCATTTTTCTTGTCAGAACAGCCGAAAAGTGAAAGCATGAGGATTGCCGCTACAATCAGAACTAAAGTTTTTTTCATCAAATCACCAGATTTTCATATGTGTCAAAAACTCCACTTAAAAAAGTGGAGTTTTCTTATTTTTATCAATTATTCTTCCGTATTTTCTTCGGTTGAATCAGAAGTTTCACCCTCGTTATTTTCGGAAACTTCTTCTGTAACCGCTTCTGACGGTTCGCCGTTTTCTGCGTTATCTTCGCTCTCGGCTGATTCATCATCTTCACCGTCAATGTGAGGAACACGGGCGATTGTTACAACCCTGTCGTCACCGTTTACTTTCATTACGGTTACACCCTTTGAAGGACGGGCGCAAACACGGATTGATTCGGCGGCAATTCTGATAATAATACCTTCTTCCGAGATGATAATAATATCATCGTCAAGGTTAACCACCTTGATAGCGGCAACATCGCCGTATTTTTCCGTGTGGTAGTTGGTAAGACCTTTACCGCCACGGCTCTGAATACGGTAATCATCGGGACTTGAAAGTCTGCCGTAGCCTGTTTCGGAAACTGTGAGAACAAGACCGCCCTCACGGACAACACTCATTCCGACTACGCAGTCGCCCTCTTTGAGAGCCATTGCCTTAACACCTCGAGCCTGTCTGCCCATTGCACGAATATCGGTTTCGTTAAAGCGAATAGCCATACCTTTCTTGGTGGCGATAATAACCTGACTGTTGCCGTCGGTCATTCTTACCCACGCAAGTTCGTCACCCTCGTTAAGTTCAAGAGCGATAAGACCGCCCTTTCTTGAGGTATTGTATGCATTGAGTTCAATACGCTTGATAATGCCCTGACGGGTGACCATAACAAGGTATTTTTCCTCGTCAAATTCAGGCACTCTTATCATTGAGGTTACCTTTTCGTCGGGTGAAATCGGAATCAGGTTTGCAATATTCACACCCTTTGACTGACGGCTTCCCTCGGGAACTTCATAGCATTTAAGGCGATAAACTCTGCCCTTGTCGGTAAAGAACAGAACATAATCGTGTGAATTGATTACGAACATTTCAGCCGCAATATCTTCTTCACGGCGCGACATACCCGATACACCGCGACCTCCTCTGCGCTGAATTTTGTAGGTATCGGCAGAAAGACGCTTTACATATCCAAACTGTGTAAGTGTAAGAACGCACTCCTCCTGCGGAATAAGATCCTCAATATCAACCTCACCGCTGACAGCACAAATTTCTGTTCTTCTCGGATCGGCATATTTATTACGAATCTGCATAATTTCTTCTTTTACGATTTCAAGCTGTCTTGGCTCGCTTGCAAGAATTTCGAGATATTCTTCAATCTTTGCGTGGAGGGCTGCAATTTCATCCTCAATCTTAGTTTGCTCCATATTTGTGAGCTGTCCGAGACGCATCTGAACGATAGCCTGAGCCTGAACATCATCAAGACCGAAACGCTCCATAAGACCTGCTTTTGCGCTTGCAGTATCCTTGCTGTTTCTGATAATTTTGATTACCTCGTCAATGAAGTCAAGCGCAATCTTCAAGCCCTCAAGAATGTGAGCTCTGTCACGGGCTTTTTTTGAGGTCAAAATCAGTACGGCGGCGAATAACCTCAGCCTGAAATTCAATATAGCATTGGAGCATTTCCTTGAGTGAAAGAATTTTAGGCTCGCCGTCAACGATAGAAAGCATAATTGCACCGAAGGTTGTCTGCAACTGTGTGTATGAGAACAGCTGGTTAAGAACAATCTGAGGTGAGGCATCTCTCTTGATGTCAATTTCAATGTGCATACCCTTACGGTCGGAATGATCCTCGATATTTGAAATACCCTCAATTCTCTTATCCTTTACGAGGTCGGCAATGTTTTCAATAAGTCTTGCTTTGTTGACCTTGTACGGAAGCTCCGTAACGATAATTTTATATCTGCCGTTTTTAGCTTCGATAATTTCAGTCTTGGCTCTTACGGTAATTTTTCCTCGACCTGTTGCATAGGCGGCACGAATACCGCTTCTGCCCATGATAATACCGCCTGTCGGGAAGTCGGGTCCGGGCATACACTCCATAATCTCTGCAAGTTCGGCATCGGGATTGTCAATGAGAGTGCAAACTGCATCAATTGTTTCACCGAGGTTATGGGGCGGAATTTCGGTTGCCATACCAACGGCAATACCGCTTGAACCGTTTACGAGAAGGTTTGGAAAACGGCTTGGAAGAACAGTCGGTTCTTTAAGACGATCATCATAGTTTGACATAAAGTCAACCGTATTTTTCTCGATATCCGTGAGCATTTCAAGAGAAATTTTACTCATTCTTGCCTCTGTATAACGGTAAGCGGCAGGCGGATCACCGTCAACCGAACCGAAGTTACCGTGACCGTCAACAAGCATATATCTCATGGAAAAATCCTGTGCAAGACGAACCATTGCGTCATAAACCGAGGCGTCACCGTGAGGGTGATACGAACCAAGTACCTGACCTACCGTGTCGGCACACTTGTGGTACGGCTTTGACGGATCAAGACCGATTTGATTCATTGTATAGAGTATTCTTCTGTGAACAGGTTTCAAACCATCTCTGACATCGGGCAACGCACGGGAAACAATAACGCTCATGGAGTAGTCCAAAAAGCTTTTTCTCATTTCATTTTGCAGATCGACATCAATAATTCTCGAATTCTTGTTCTGATTCTGTTCGTTATCCATATTCTTTCCTCGCTTTTCAAGCTCTTGTTACTGTCTGTTCAATAATTTATAATAATGTTATTTTGGGTGCAGCGACACGCTGCCGGCGACTCACTGTTAGAAGTGTTTTACTGCGGCTGAAATATCTTCGTAGAGTTTCGGAAAGCGTTTTTTGATGCTTGTGGGACGGAATGTTTTGGAATCTACAAAACCGTGTTCGGTTGTACCGTAGCCAAGTTCGGTTTCCGAACCATCCTTTTCAATACGCTTTACCGTGTATGTAAAAATAATTCTTGCGGCTGTGATAGTCTGCACCCAAGTGCGGATAATCAGCTCATCCTCATAAAGAGCAGGGATTCCGAAATGACAACTCAGGTTCAAAAGGGGAGTCATTACACCTGCATTTTCCATGTCTGTGTAGCTGATTCCGAACATTTTGATATAGTCATTTCTTGCTATTTCGTACCAAATCGGATAATTTGAGTGGTGTGCAATTCCCATTTTATCCGTTTCTGCGTAACGAACTGTAACTTTTGTTCTTGCGTGCATAAAATCACCCCGTTTTTAAAATTTTGGTTTATCGTAATATATCAGACATCGAGATTCTGTACATACTTTGCATTTTTCTCAATGAAATCTCTTCTCGGCTCAACCTTGTCACCCATAAGAATTGTGAAGGTTTCGTCTGCCTGTTCTGCATCGCTGAGATCAACACGGAGCATAAGTCTTGTTTCGGGATTCATTGTGTTCCCAAAGCTGTTCGGAGTCCATCTCACCAAGACCTTTGTATCGCTGAACTTCGGTTTTACCCTCAATTTGAGCCAGAATTTGGTCACGCTCAAGGTCTGAATACGCATATTTATGCTCTTTGCCCTTTGAAATCCTAAAGAGAGGCGGCTGAGCAATGTAAACATGGCCCTCTTCGATAAGTGGACGCATATATCTGAAAAAGAAAGTTAAAAGAAGGGTTCTGATGTGCGAACCGTCAACATCGGCATCCGCCATAATGATAACCTTGTCGTATCTGAGCTTTGCAATATCAAATTCATCACCTATGCCTGTGCCGAGCGCAGTGATAACGGGCATAAGCTTGTCATTTCCGTAAACTCTGTCAATTCTTGCTTTTTCAACATTGAGCATTTTACCCCAAAGAGGGAGGATAGCCTGAATTCTTCTGTCACGACCGCCCTTTGCTGAACCGCCCGCAGAGTCACCCTCGACTATGAAAATTTCTGTTTCGCTGCTGTCTTTTGACTGGCAGTCGGCAAGCTTACCCGGAAGCTGTGCAGAGTCAAGCGGAGATTTTCTTCTTGCATTTTCCCTTGCTTTTCTTGCAGCCTCTCTTGCTCTTGACGACGCAAGCGCCTTTTCAAAAATCACCTTTGCAACAGCAGGATTTTCTTCGAGATAAACAGAAAGCTTATCCCTCATAAGGCGGTCAACCATTGCTCTTACCTCGGTATTACCGAGTTTTGCCTTGGTCTGTCCTTCAAACTGAGCCTCTTTGAGCTTTACACTGACAATTGCGGTAAGTCCTTCACGGACATCTTCACCGCTGAGGTTCTTATCATTGTCCTTCAATTTTCCGTAACTTTCTTGCATAGTCATTCATAACATAGGTGAGTGCTCTTTTGAAGCCTTCTTCATGAGTACCGCCGTCGGTTGTATGAATATTGTTTGCAAAAGTGAGCAGATTTTCGTTGTAGCTTTCGTTGTACTGGAGTGCAATTTCAACCGCAATCGTGTCATCTGCGTTTCTTGACGCAAAGTAAATTACATCGGGATGAATAACTTCAAGAGAACGCTTTTTGTGAATATACTCAACAAAGCTCTTGATACCGCCCTCATAGACAAAGTTATTCTGAATAATATTTTCAAGGTCACGCTCGTCACGAAGCTCAATGTGAACACCTGCATTGAGAAATGCCTGTTCACGAAGTCTTCTTTCCAAAACGCTGTAATCGTAAACCGTGGTTTCTTTAAAAATTTCGGGGTCGGCTTTAAAGCGTACTTCCGTACCCTTAACATCAGACTTGCCGATTTTTTTGAAGGTCGGTTACAATCTTTCCTCTTTCATAACGCTGGAAGTAAACATCCTCGCCGTCACAAACCTTGACTTCGAGCCACTCGGAAAGTGCGTTTACAACAGACGCACCTACGCCGTGCAAACCACCCGAAACCTTGTAACCGCCTCCGCCGAATTTTCCGCCGGCGTGGAGAACTGTGAATACAACCGTTACGGCAGGGAGTCCTGTTTTGCTGTTCACACCGACAGGAATACCACGGCCGTTATCGGTTACTCTGATTATATCGCCCTTTTCGATGACAACATCAATTTTTGTACAATAACCTGCAAGTGCTTCGTCAATTGAGTTATCTACGATTTCGTAAACAAGGTGGTGAAGTCCTCTCGGTCCTGTTGAACCGATGTACATACCGGGACGCTTTCTTACAGCCTCAAGTCCTTCAAGAACCTGAATTTCATCTGCGCCGTATTCCTGTTCAACCTTTGAAAGCTCCATACCCTCGGATTCGCCGTCAAATTCAACCAATTTTTCAGCCTCAATCTCTTTTTCGTAGGCTTCATCAATGGCTTCCTCGTTTATTTTTTCGTTTGGTTTCATCAATATTTTCATTCATATTTTCGTTGTTTTCAAGATTATCCAAAACACTTACCTCCGTTTATTCGATGAACGAACAGCGTTTTTGTTCGTTTGTTTTTTCTGCTGCTTTTTTGATATTTGAATATTTTCGCTTTTTTGAGCGTCTGCTCCGAATTTTCTGAATTTTGTAAAAAACGGCACAAAAAGCAGAAAAAACAGTATAAGTACGATATTTGTAATCATCAACGCTATCACATTTGTGCCTGAAAAAGCCGTCATTTCAAAGATATTGACGAAAATTCCTATCACAACTGCAATCAAAAATAAAATCCAAAGTCCCGAAAATGAGGTTTTGAACTGCTTTTTGCAGTGATAGCAGGTGTGAATTTTTGTATTTAAGTTCTTCCTTACATCACCGTAACGATAAATTGCGTGACAATGCGGGCATACGGGCAGTCTGAACACAATATCACCCGTTAAAACTTTCTGTTCACGGAATAACGGTTGCCGTCATCCGTTTTTTTATTTTCCGAAGCTTCCTCGGAATTTATGTAGTGTCTGCTTCTGTTCACCGTATGGTGCTGGGGCATTTCGGAGTGAATTTTTTTTGAGTGTTGCTCCGCTTGACGCATGATTCTCGCTTGTATTATTAATCACGGAAACATATTCCTGCTTTTCAAAGGATGACGAATCGGAAGAAATCTCATTTGAATCAAGTCTTTGTCTTGCGGCATTTCTTTCGGCTCTGATTTTATTAAATACATCCGTGTTAATTTCAAAATTATCATCGGTATCATTCTGCTGAGGAGTGATACTCGGGAAAGTATAGTTTTCATCCTCGTCAAGTTCCGAGGTAAGAAGATTGTCTGAATAAGCGATGCCTGCTTTTTTTGCCTCCATAGACTTACGGTATTTCTTGTACGGCTCATAGTGAACGAAGTTCGGTGAAGCTGCCGTAAAAATTATAAGCGGAATCGCAACGAGTAAAATTCCGAGAGGATTGCTCACAAGACCTGCAAGAATCCAACCTGCCATTATTGCAAGAGAAATTACCACAGCAACAATAAAAAACAAAATTACCTTCTTATCAACTGCAACCTTGCTCTCTTTTCCGCACTT
>ENA-OQIT01000156-OQIT01000156.1-human-gut-metagenome-genome-assembly--contig:-NODE-156-length-15923-cov-3.781337_pt1 | contig 15923 bp, 11 predicted proteins | sample MGYA00242587_ERZ504752 | MGnify/ENA primary metagenome ERZ504752 (study PRJEB26092, sample SAMD00036352) | human gut metagenome | host: Homo sapiens | study: EMG produced TPA metagenomics assembly of... | reverse complement strand
CATATTGTGACAGGCGGCATTGATACAGATTGCAGGCTCCCGTTATGAACCGCCCGTCTCACGTCTGCCATATCCAGCTTTGCCACGATCTCATCCAGACTTCCTTTCAGCGGCATCGTGTCCTGACAAAACTGAAAAAGATCTGCTTTAGACCAGTTCTCCAGCTCTTCTCGGCCGGAAATAAATCCGCAGATCTTTTCCCGGTACGGAAGACGATTGAGCATCCCTCTGTAGATCCTCAGATCTGCCGGAAGAAGCGTATCCAGAATCAGAACCACATCAATATCACTCTCTTCTGTGGCTTCCCCTCTGGCATAACTGCCCTGTACCCCGATAAACCAGATGCGGTATCCAAATGTACTTACCACTTCATGCACATATTTTTCCTAGCCAATTGTAAATTTGAAAACTCATATCTGATTCCTCCATGTCTCTTTTTCTGCCATCGAACGCCTCTTTTTATCAATTACTTCTATTATATGTAATTTTTATTCCCGCCGCAAGAAGGTTTTGGTTTATCTTTATGCCCCGGTACTCTGATACGCTTTCATCCCTTTCTTCCACACCAGAACGTCAATGACCCCCAATATGACACAGGCACCTGCTATATACAGCAAAATCCCGCTGCTGCCCTCTCCCAGCATGCAGACTGTCGGATAATAATTCGCCAGAGCGATCGGAATCAGCGCACTGACGGCTACCCGGATCACGGCATGGTAAATGTCGATCGTTTAACAGTTCCCCAATCTGCAAAAACTGTTCCAGTTCTTCTATAATTTCCTCATACCGTTCGTCCGATACCCGGTATATTTTCTTGTTTAACTCCAGAGAGTAAATAAAGGGAAGATCCCATACAAGAGAACTTTTCTGTCCAAAATTTGCCCCGATATATTCTGCATTTTTCTTGCGGAACTGAAAACTGTCCCTTCCGAACATTTTCGCTTCCCCGCTGTCCGGAGAAAGAATTCCCAGCATGGATTTGATCAATGTGGATTTTCCTGCACCGTTTAGTCCTACAATTCCGACCATCTCTCCTTCTTTGATCTGAAACGAAATATCTTTGATTGCTTCTTTTGTCTCGAATTTACTGCTTTTGAAGATTCCTTTCCCGCTTTTGATTTTTCTGCGGTATGTTTTGGTCACATGGTCCATTTCTACGATTGTGTTCATATTTTCCCTCATTCCTTCTTGATTTCAAACCGTAATCTGCAATTTCTCCTATTATATTATACCCCTCCCCGCAAAAACTGCGCAATAAAAAATCTCTGCTCTTTGGCTTTCATCTCTATTATCATTCGTGCTTTTTCATGATTCAAATGGGTATATAAGTTGTCAGAGATATCGAAACATGATAAAATATCACAGACATTCACACGAAAGGAGTCCCCTATGTCCTCTTATTCACAATCCGATATTTATCACAGTATCTTCTCAGACATTTACACTGTCTTTTGCGGAATGCAGGACTGCCCCCCTTCCTATTCCTTCGGGCCGGCAGTCCGGAACTGCTACCTGCTTCATCTCTGTCTGGAGGGAGAAGGTGTATTTTACTCCGGTGAAGAACGCTATCCGATCAAACAGGGACAGGGATTTCTCATTCATCCCGGTAAGCTGACTTTTTATCAGGCGGATTCAGTGAATCCCTGGAGCTATCTCTGGGTCGGTATCGGCGGTCATGATGCAGAAAAATATCTGCGGCTTGCCGGTCTTTCTGCCAGAAATCCGATTTTTTCCTGTACCCAGATCGATACCGCAAAATCCTATATCCTGGACATGATGAAGCATCACGCCTTAAGTGCCGCAAATGAGATTTACATCCAGGGAATTCTGATGCAGTTTCTCGCCCTTCTGGTGGAGGACGCCGGATGTACGGTTTCTCCTCAGCAGAATACATCCAGCGTATATATTAATCAGGCGATCTCCTACATCCATAAAAATTATCAGAATCCACTCACTGTACAGGAAATCGCGGACTATTTGTCTTTGAACCGGAGTTATCTGACGGAACTGTTTCTAAAAACCGTACAACTTTCCCCGCAGCAGTTTCTCACCCGGTACCGGATCACAAAATCCGAAGAGCTGCTCCAGTCAAGCAGCCTGTCCATCCAGAATATTGCCTATTCCTGCGGATATTCCAGCAGCTTTTCTTTTTCCAAGGCATTCCGTAAAGTGAACGGTCTAAGTCCTTCTGAGTATCGGAAGCAAAAAAGAGGGGATGAAAAAATCAATTCTTTTGCATCCCCACCCCTTCATTTTTTATTCTTCCTTTGCTTTCAGCAGATAAAGAAGAGACTGGAAATCTCCGTTCTCTCCATTATACTGCTCCGGATTTTGTCCGGACGCCACGTCTGATACGATCAGTCCGGCCTGCATCAGCTCATCTCCGTACAATGCCATTTCCATATCCGAAATCTGATACGGAAGCTTCGGATCCAGTCCCTGCAGTCTGACGCTCCGATATCCGATATTGATCGGCTCCAGGAAGCGATACCAGCCCACAATCGCTTCTTTTTTGTCCTCAGACACAACCATCCATGCCATTTCATTTCCTGCAAACGGGCTCTGAAGTCGATAGAATGTTCCATACTGGATCAGGCTTCTGTGTTCTTTCATAAATGCCGTCTGCTTTTTGATTGCCTCCCGCTCTGCCTCTGTCAGACTGTTCGGGTTCAGCTCATATCCGAATGTTCCGAAATACGCTACATCCGCACGCATTTTCAAAGATGTGTTGCGAAGCACCTGATGATTCGGCACTGCTGATACGTGAGATCCCATACTGCTCACTGGATAGACAAGGGACGTTCCATACTGGATCTTACAACGTTCCACTGCATCCGTATCATCCGATGTCCATGCCTGCGGCGCATAATACAGCAATCCCGGATCAAAACGGGAACCGCCGCTTGCACAGGATTCAAATAAAATTTCAGGAAATCTGCCCGTCAGCTTCTCATATAACCGATAAACACCTAGAATATACTGATGCATGACCTTACCCTGATCTGCGGCACTGGCTGTATGAGAGTATACTTCTGACATACAGCGGTTCATATCCCATTTGATATAAGAAATCGGCGCATCCTCCAGGATTTTTTCCATTTGTCCATAAATGGCATCCACCACTTCGGCTCTGGAAAAATCCAGAATATACTGATTTCTTCCATGGGAAATATGACGTCCCGGAGTAGACAAAATCCAGTCCGGATGCTCTCTATAGAGATTGCTGTCCTTGTTGACCATTTCCGGCTCAAACCAGAGACCGAATTTCATGCCTTCCGCCGCTACCTTCTTCGCGATTCCTGCAATGCCATCCGGCAGCTTTTCCAGATTCGGATACCAGTCTCCCAGAGAAGAATGATCATCCTCCCGTTTTCCGAACCATCCGTCATCCAGTACAAACAATTCGATTCCAAGCTGTTTTGCCGTGCGCACGATCTCCAGAATCTTTTCCTCATTGAAATCAAAATAAGTCGCTTCCCAGTTATTGATGAGAATCGGTCTCGGTCGGTCTCTCCAGTATCCTCTTGCCAGGCGTGCACGATACAGACTGTGGAATGCCTGACTCATCCCGTTCAGTCCGCGATTGGAATAGACCATCACCGCCTCCGGTGTCTGAAACTCATCTCCGTTTTTCATTTCCCAGGAAAACCGGTCCGGATGAATTCCCAGCGTCACTCTTGTGACATCGTATGTATCCACCTCTGCCTGCGCCAGAAAATTCCCGCTGTAAACAAGACTGAAGCCATACACTTCCCCGCACGCTTCCGTGGTATTCTCCCGACGCAGTGCCAGAAACGGATTAAAGTTACTGCTGCTGCATCCGCGCATACTATAAATTTCCTGAATTCCATACTGCAGCTTTCGCTCAGTCACCGCACGCTCTCTTCCCCAGGCTCCCGTCAGCTCGATCATTTGATAGTCGTGATCCGGCAGATCCACACTGCAGCTCATTGCACGTTCCAGCACGATCTTCTCTGTTCCGTGGTAAATCACCTTTGCACTTCTTGTAATCGCCGGAAGCTCTTCAAAAATCGTATAGTACAAGATCAGTGTGGTGTGAATCAGCTCATCTTTCAGTTCGATTTCCAGTGTCTGTGCCTCTTTGGAATCTTCGGTATAGGTAGCCGGCAGTCCTGCAAGCGCGGGCTTCCCGTCATAAATCCGATGTGTCTGATACACAAAATCCGTGATCCGGCTTCCGTTTTCCTGCAGAATCTCCACCGCCGGATACCGCATATCCCCTGCTCCATAGGACGGATATTCCTGCTTGATATGTTCCATCGAGAATGTGGAATCTCCTTCGTAAGTACATACAGCCATTGGGCGGTGACGCAGCTCCAGCAGATGGGCAAAACTCTCCCTGTCATGCAGTTTTTTCCCAAAATACAGCTGTCCTAACTGTCCGTTTTTTAAGACTGTGATAATATAACTGATATCCCTGTTGGAAAGATGAAATTCCCGGGATCCTTCGTGATAACAAATGCTCATATTTCTGGTTCTCCTCTCCTGTTTCTATTTCTTATTATAAAGATTTCGAGGGAGACTGCCAGACTGTAATGTTGGAAAAACATATCCAATTGTTGGGTCAGGATCCTACTTTTCGAAGCAATATCCGGAAGGTCTGATAAGCTCCGCTTTTGATCGGAAGTAAAATTCCGGTTTCCATCAATGCCGCTCCATAATACAGTTCTCCACTTTCTGCATCCTGATAACAGGCTTCTTCCTCAAGTCCCTTCCATTTCACTGCATTTCCTGTCATATTTCCATGAATCTGTGTCATCACTGCCTGCATCATCGCCTGTGTTCCATCCTCGGATACAAACTCCCATGCTGCAACTTCATCCGTCACAGGATTGCTCAGCCGGTAATACAATCCGGTCTGGATCAACGGTGCCAGCTGCTTATATTCCTTGATCTGTTGTCTGATCTCTTCTTTTTCTTCTTCGGTCACGTTTCCCAAGTCCAGTTCATATCCAAATGTACCTGCCATTGCCACTGCGCCTCTCGTTGAGAGTGGTGTTTTTCTTCCTGTCTGGTGGTTTGGCACCGCAGACACATGAGATCCGACTGCACTGATCGGAAATCCAAAAGACGTCCCGTACTGAATCTGCAGCCGGTCCAATGCATCGGTGTTGTCACTGCACCAGATCTGAGGTGTGTAATACAACATTCCTGCGTCAAACCTTCCGCCCCCTCCGCTGCATCCTTCAATCAAAAGATTCGGATACCGCTTCAGTAGACGGTCCAGGAAATCATAAACACCCAGTACGTAATCATACAGTACTTTCCCCTGATATCCAGCTGCTGCGGAATAAACGTCGCACAGACTGCGATTCATATCCCACTTCAGATATTCAACCTCTGCATAATCCAACACTTCTGTAATCGAATCAAAAATAAAGTCCACCGCATCTTTTCTGGAAAAGTCCAAAACCAGCTGATTCCTGCTTCGCACCGGATTTTTCCCCGGAATCTGAAGCGCCCAGTCCGGATGTGCTCTGTACAGATCACTGTCTTCTGAAACCATTTCGGGTTCCACCCAGAGTCCGAATTTTAATCCCATAGCGTGTATCTTCGCGGAAAGTTCTCCCAGACTGCATTTTAATTTTTCTTCATTGACCTGCCAGTCTCCCAGTGCCCGGTTGTCATCCCTCCGTTTACCAAACCAGCCGTCATCTAACACCAACATCTCGATTCCCAGCTCTTTTGCCTCTTCTGCCAGTTTTAAAATACTCTCCCCATCAAAGTCAAAATAGGATGCCTCCCAGCTGTTGATCAGAATCGGACGAACCTTTTCTTTATGAGGGCCCCTGCACAGATTGTTCCGAAAACACCGGTGCAGATTCTGGGAAAGCTCTGCCAGCCCGTTTCTGCTGTAGGTCATCACGGTTTCCGGTATGACAAAGACTTCTCCGGTATTCAGAGGATACGAAAACTGCTCCGGCTGCAACCCCATCAGCATTCTGTTCTGCCCGAACTGGTCTTTTTCCACTTCCGCCTGAAATCCTCCGCTGTATACAAAGGACATGGCATAACATGCCCCTGCATCTTCTGTTGTTCCCTCTTCTGTCAGAATCAGAAATGGACTGTATTGATGACTGGAGGTCCCTCTTCTGCTTCCGATCACATAATTTCCATGAGATACCGGAATTCTCTGATAATTCCGCTCCATCGCATGACGTCCGTAAAAACTGATCACATCATATTTTCCTGTCACAAAATCAAGACACGCAGAAGCCGCTTTTTCAAGATAAATGATGTTCTCTTTTGTATTGATGATCTGCGCACTTCGGGTGATCACATCGTATTTTGGCAGTACCCCATAGAGAAGTGTCACCTGAATTCCGGTCCGCCCATCTTCCAGCACCACTTCCAGTGTCTGTGCTTCTTTCTCAGCTCCATACACTGCCGGAAGTCCCGATAGTCCGTATTTTCCCGACAAGATCCGATATCCCCGGTAACGCAGGTCACAGGCAGTAGTCCCATCCTGTCCCCTTACGATCAGCGCTGTGCTTCTGTAATCTCCTGTTCCCCATGTTGGAAATTCCTGCGGGAGCACATCCAGAGAATAGGTTCTGTCATTTCCCGCATCATACAGGTTTCCGGAAAATCCTCTGTCCTGTTTTTGCAGAAGATAGTCCATGCAGCCTTTGGTCTTTCTTCCATAGTATAAATGTAAGAGAACACCATAAGGATCGATCTGCATCTGATAAGTGGAGTGCTCAGTATGTATTGTAAATGTCTTGTTCTGCTCATCAAAAATAATTGCCATATTACTCGTTCCTTTTCTTTTTATTTTACTGCTCCATTCACAACTCCGTTTAAAATCTGTTTCTGACAGATCAGATAAAAGATCAAGATCGGAAGTAATGCCAGCAGATAGGAGGCGAATGCCAGATTGTAATTTGTTCCAAACTGGGTCTGGAATGTCAGCTGTGCCAACGGAAGCGTATTCTGTTCTCCTCCTGACATGATCACAAGAGGTGTCATCACATCATTCCATGTTCCAAGCGCTGTCAGAACTGCTACTGTCGCATGCATCGGACGCATGATCGGAAATACGATCTTCCAGTAAGTTGTCCACGTACTTGCTCCATCCACGCAGGCAGCCTCCTCCAGTGCAATTGGAATATTCTTCAGATATCCGGTATACAAAAGTACATTCATCGGCATATAAAACACAACATAGAGAAGAATGACTCCAAAACGGTTATTCAGTCCCATTTGTGCTGTCTGTTTCACCAGAGGCATCATAAGAATCGCAAACGGAACAAACATCCCGCTGACAATGTATAAGTACACCAGATTATACCCTTTACTGTGCGCTTTATTTCTTCCAATGGCATATCCGATCATGGAATGGATCACAATACTGAGAGCAACTGTGACCAATGTGATGAAAAGACTGTTGCCAAGAGAATTCCAGAAATCCGTCACCCGCATAGCTTCCCGGAAATTTTCCAGACTCCAGGAGCTTGGCAGTGACAAGATTCCGGAAATACTGTTGGTCATCTCTGACGGCTGTTTAAATGCAATGACTACCGTCAGATACAACGGAAATGCAATGGTGATCAGCCCTAATACTAAGAAAATCATGGCCGGTTTGTTTGTTTTGTATTTGCCCTATCATAACTGCTCCTCCTTTTTCCCTAATACTGTCATCTGCGTCACTGAAATTGCAACGATCACAAGGAAGAAAATAACCGCATTGGCACTCTGAAATCCGAACTGTCCTCCTGCCATACCATTCTGATAGATCAGATAGGAAATGGATTCTGTGCTCTGTGCAGGTCCGCCTTTTGTCAGTGCCATGATCTGATCAAAGACCATCAGAAAGTTTTTCACACAAAGCACCATATTGATCGTAAAAAACGGAAGAATCAGAGGAAATGTCAGGTTTTTGAACTTATTCCATCCGGTAGCTCCATCTATTGCGCCTGCTTCATACACATCCTCCGGTACGGTCTGCAGGCCGGAAATATAGATGATTGTATTCATCGCGATCGCCTGCCATGCACAAACGATCACAATAGCGATCCATGCCAGGTTCTTACTGGAAAGCAGACTCGAAGAAAGCGTTTCCCATCCGATCATCTCTCCCACTGCCGGAAGGATGTATGTAAAGAAATAGTTGAAAATATAACCGACTACCAGCGCTCCCAGAATATTCGGCAGGAAATAAGCTCCCCTGAAAAAGCTCTTGGCACGGATCTTACTGTTCAGAGCCATTGCCAGCAGCAGACTGATCACATTGACTACAATTGTCGTTACGATTGCCAGCTTAAAGGTGAACCAGTAAGAATTTCCCACTCTTACATCCTGAAACAGATCCATATAGTTCCGAACTCCCACCCAGTCATAAGAACCAAATCCTTTGAAATTCGTAAAACTGTACATCACGCCTTTGAGTAACGGCAATGTATTAAAACAGAAAAACAGTGCCACGACCGGTATTGTCATCAACAAAAATGTCCGTTTTCTCTCATTCATCTTTTTCATGCTCATTTCACCTCTCCCTATTTACTGTGTGTCTGTTCTGCTTCATATTTCTGCACCTTCTGTATGATATCCCGATTATATCTCTGCCAGTCTTTGTCAAATTTCTTCAGAAATGCATCTACATCTTTGTCGATCAGAAGTGTCTGTATCTGCGCATCGACTGCCATTTCTGACGGATAATAGTGATCCTGATAATCTGCCATATTTTCTTCTTCGATATATTGTCTGACACCGTCCAGCATCGGTGAGAGTTCAAACTCTCCCTCTTTGCACGGTACACTGTTCTGCTCATTCAGATAGTCCTGCACATTTTCATCTTCCAAAAGAAAATCTAACACTTCATATGCTGCTTCTTTATTCTTACATTCTTTTGTCACACAGAATTGAAGATCGATTCCCGAATTTAATGTATTCTCTTCTTTTTTGTCACTTCCCGGAAATACAAAGGAGTCAATTTCCATGTCAGGATTCACTGACTGAATCTGAGGTACCGCATAGCTTCCGATCGGATACATGACTGCCTCTCCTCTTGCAAACGCTGTACATGCATCGTTGTAGTTATAAGCAAACGGATCCTTCGGTCCGTATGAAAGCAGCTGCAGCATTTTTTCCGCCACTTCGCGATAATTCTCCGTAAAAGTTGTCTTGCCCTGGTTTACCTGGCGGCATACATCTGACGGCGCCAGATCTACTGCCAGGCCATTCCATGGTGCAAGACAGGTCCATGTGTCCTTAAATCCCATAGTGAAGGGCTGCAGTCCTGCGGCCTGGATTTCGTCACACAGGTTCATCAGTTCACTCCATGTCTGCGGTATCTTCCATCCGTGTTCTTCAAAAATCTTTTTATTATAAAGGATTCCTGCGGCATTTCCGGCATACGGTACTGCATAAACACCGTCTGTCGGGACAAATTCCAGATTTTTGTCAATTTCTTTATAAGACTCTTTAATCTCATCGAGTCCTTTGTAATCTGAAATATCCATCAGGATCTCGGCATCCAAAAAGTAGGAATAATTGATATCGCCGCCGATCCCGATAATATCCGGATAATCTTCCCGGATAAAACGAGTTCTCATGATCGTGGAAGCATCATTCGGTGATTCAATCTTCAGGCGGATATTTTTGTGCGTAGCATTAAACTTTTCTTCCACTTTTTCAAAATAAGCCGCTGCCTCTTGTTTATACTGCAGGATTTCAATTTCTGTGACTTCCTCCTCTTTCCCGCTTTTTCCACTGCAGCCTGTCAACATACATACAAACATTCCAAAAATCAGTAAAACGCTTATTGATATATTTCTTCTTTTTTCATCAATATTCCGCTCCTTTTTCTTTTTTCATGTACATGTTTTTCTTATTAGTATTATAACATTCCATTTTGCGACTATGAATACCATAATTTTTGCACTTTTATATCTTAATGCTTGTTTTATATTCTATATTTGAAATAATCTAGCATTTTGGTATATAATGAAAATACACCTCACTTTTACAACAAGTCAGGAAAGGAGACTTTTATGAGTAATATACTCTTTTCTGTTTTTCCAAACGAAAATTTTATTGATATGAGCCTGTACCAGTTCGGCTGGGAACAGTGTCAGCCTTCCCACTCCTACGGTCCGGCTGCCAGAAATCATTATCTGTTCCATTATGTGATCTCCGGAACCGGTACACTGATGGCCGATGATACTTCCGGAATAACACAGACCTATTCTGTCAAAAGCGGACAGGGATTTATGATCTTCCCGCAGCAGATCACCACCTACATCGCCGACCAGAAGCTTCCCTGGGAATATGTGTGGATCGAATTTGACGGACTTCGCGTAAAAGAAATTCTGGAACTGGCAGGACTGACTAAATCTGCACCAATCTATCATGCACATTCCAAAGAAATGCGGGAAGTTCTGAAAGAAGAAATGCTCTATATTGCACGTAATCCCGAACAGCCGCCTTTTCATCTGATCGGCCATCTCTACCTTTTTATGGATGCGCTCACCCGCTCCTGCACACGTGAACAGACAAACTCTGCCGGCAGACTGCGGGATTTCTATATCCATGAGGCAATTGCATTTATTGAACAGAATTTTCAAAATGATATATCCGTAGAAGATATTGCTGAGGTATGCGGTCTGAACCGCAGCTACTTTGGAAAGATTTTCAAAGAGACTCTGGGGCGTTCACCTCAGGAATTTTTAATGAATTACCGTATGGTAAAAGCTACGGAACTTTTAAAACTTACTCAACTCTCCATCAGTGAGATTTCAAACGCTGTTGGGTATGCCAATCCACTGCATTTTTCGCGTGCTTTCAAAAATGTATATGGGGAATCGCCAAGAATCTGGCGTCAGAATCACAGGACATAACATCAAAAAACCCGGGAGATCATTCTCCCGGGCTTCCTTATTTACTGCACTGTCGCAATATCGATCAGTGTCAGTTTTTTAATATCTGTATTTTCAAGACTGGTGATCAGCGCCTCAGCGGTATCGATCGCTGTCAGTACATTGACACCTGTCTCAATAGCGTTTCTTCGGATGACAAATCCGTCTCTGGAGTGCTCTGCCCCCTGTGCCGGAATATCGATGACCAGATCGATCTCGTGTCCTAAAATGAGATCCAGAAGGTTTGGCGACTCCTGCTCGATCTTGCGGACCGGAATTGCTTTCACGCCTGCTGCGTTCAGCGCTTCTGCCGTGCTCTTTGTAGCAAAGATACGGTATCCGATCTTTTCAAATCTGCGTCCGATCTCCACTGCCTCCGGTTTGTCCTCATCACGGACAGTCATGATCATGTTTTTGAACTTCGGCAGCTTGATTCCTGCACCCAGGAATGCTTTATAAAGTGCCTCGTCAAATGTCTTGGCAATTCCCAGACATTCTCCTGTAGATTTCATCTCAGGTCCAAGGCTGATATCTGCACCACGGATCTTCTCAAAGGAGAATACCGGCATCTTCACTGCCACGTAATCTGCTTCCGGCTGCAGTCCCGGTGTGTATCCCAGTTCTTTGATCTTGTTTCCGATGATCACTTTGGATGCAAGCGGTACGATCGGAATTCCGGTTACTTTACTGATATAAGGAACCGTACGGCTGGAACGTGGGTTTACTTCGATCACATACACATCATCTTCTCCACATACGATGAACTGAATATTGATCAGACCGATGACATGGAGAGATTTTGCAAGTCTTCTTGTATACTCTGCAATCTTGTCTTTTGCTTTCTGTGTCAGGCTCTGTGCCGGATATACAGAGATACTGTCTCCGGAATGGATTCCTGCACGCTCAATGTGTTCCATGATTCCAGGGATCAGAATGTCTTCGCCGTCACAAACTGCATCGACCTCGATTTCTTTCCCCTGTAAATATTTATCCACCAGAATCGGATGATCCTGTGCGATCCGGTTGATGATTCCGATAAATTCATCGATATCATTATCATTGATCGCGATCTGCATTCCCTGTCCACCCAATACGTAAGAAGGTCTTACCAGAACCGGATATCCAAGTCTGTTTGCAACTTCTTTGGCTTCTTCTGCAGTAAACACCGTTCCTCCTGTCGGACGTGGAATCTCGCACTCTTCAAGGATCTCATCGAATAATTCACGGTCTTCTGCTTTGTCTACATTCTCTGCAGAAGTTCCAAGGATCGGAACACCCATTTTCATCAGAGCTTCTGTCAGCTTGATCGCTGTCTGTCCACCAAACTGTACAACTGCACCGTCTGGCTTTTCGATATCTACAATACTCTCTACATCTTCCGGAGTCAGTGGTTCAAAATACAGCTTGTCTGCAATATCAAAGTCTGTACTAACTGTTTCCGGGTTGTTGTTCACGATGATCGTCTCGTACCCTTCTTTTGCAAATGCCCATGTACAGTGTACGGAACAGAAATCGAACTCGATTCCCTGACCGATACGGATCGGACCGGATCCAAGTACCAGAACTTTTTTCTTGTCACGAGTCTCTTCTACTTCATTCTCACTTCCAAATACAGAATAGTAGTACGGTGTCTCTGCCGCAAATTCTGCTGCACACGTATCCACGATCTTGTATGCTGCAACAATGCCGTTTGCATGACGCATATCGTGGATCTCACGCTCTGTCTTTCCTGTCAGCTGTGCGATCACGTTATCCGGGAACTCCATCCGTTTTGCTTCTTTTAACAGTTCCGGTGTCAGCTCTTCGGACTTCAGTGCGTTTTCCATCTCTACGATAATTGCAAATTTATCGATAAACCACTCATCGATCTGTGTGATCTCGTGAATTTTTTCGTAGCTTACACCTCGGCGGATTGCTTCTGCGATTCTCCACATACGCATATCATCCACGATCTCCAGCTGCTCTGTCAGTTCTTCCACAGACAGATCTGTGAAATCATAAGACATAAGGCTGTCTACATGCTGCTCCAGAGAGCGGATGGCTTTCATCAGCGCACCTTCAAAGTTGTCGCAGATACTCATCACCTCTCCGGTTGCCTTCATCTGTGTAGTCAGTGTTCTCTTTGCACTGATAAACTTATCAAACGGAAGTCTCGGAAGTTTTACGACACAGTAGTCCAGCATTGGTTCAAAGCTTGCATATGTCTTCTGTGTGATCGCATTTTTGATCTCATCCAGTGTATAACCAAGAGCGATCTTTGCTGCAACCTTCGCGATCGGATATCCTGTCGCTTTGGAAGCCAGCGCAGAAGAACGGCTGACACGCGGGTTTACCTCGATTACACAGTATTCAAATGTCTCCGGGTGCAGAGCATACTGTACGTTACATCCACCCGTGATATTCAGCTCACTGATAATATTTAAAGCGGAAGTACGCAGCATCTGATACTCTTTATCTCCCAGTGTCTGCGACGGTGCCACAACGATACTGTCTCCAGTGTGCACACCAACCGGGTCAATGTTTTCCATATTACATACTGTAATGCAGTTTCCGTTTCCGTCACGCATTACCTCGTACTCGATCTCTTTCCATCCTGCAATACAGCGCTCTACCAGAACCTGTCCTACACGGGAAAGACGAAGTCCGTTCTCCAGGATCTCCACCAGCTGTTCAGAATCATGTGCGATACCGCCGCCGCTTCCTCCCAGTGTGTATGCCGGACGAAGTACAACCGGATATCCGATCTTATTTGCAAATGCAAGACCGTCTTCTACGTTTTCTACGACCAGAGAAGCTGCAACCGGTTCTCCGATCTTTTCCATCGTTGCTTTAAATTCCAGACGATCCTCTGCCTTTTTGATTGTCTCAGAAGTTGTACCGATCAGGCGGACATTGTGTTCTCTTAAAAATCCTGCCTCTTCCAGTTCCATTGCCAGGTTCAGACCAGCCTGTCCTCCCAGTGTCGGAAGTACGCTGTCCGGCTGCTCTTTTAAAATCAGCTGTTCCACAACTTCTACTGTCAATGGCTCAATATATACTTTATCTGCGATATCTTTATCTGTCATGATCGTCGCCGGGTTGGAGTTCAACAGAACAACTTCGATTCCTTCTTCCTTCAAAGAACGGCATGCCTGTGTTCCTGCATAGTCAAACTCCGCTGCCTGTCCGATAATGATAGGACCGGACCCAATTACTAATACTTTTTTTAATACGACTGTCTCTTGGCATTATTTCGCTCCTCCCATCATCTCAATGAATCTGTCAAACAGGTAACCGGAATCCTGTGGTCCCGGGCATGCTTCCGGATGGAACTGTACGGTAAAGATGTTCTTTCCGACATAGGCAAGTCCCTCGTTTGTTCCATCGTTGACATTCGTAAATGCAGGCACTGCCACATTTGGATCTACATTTTCTGCATCTACCACATAACCGTGATTCTGAGAAGAAATATATACACGATTTGTCTGAAGGTCTTTGACCGGATGATTTCCACCGCGATGTCCGTATTTTAACTTGTGTGTAGTCGCACCTGTAGCAAGAGCCATGAGCTGATGTCCAAGGCAAATTGCGAAAGATCGGAATATCTGTATTGTACAATTTTTTGATTTCTTCAATAATAGAGGTGCAGTCTGCCGGGTCTCCAGGGCCGTTTGACAACATGATTCCGTCAGGATTCGATGAAATGATCTCTTCTGCAGTTGTGTGGGCCGGGTATACAGTCACTTCGCAACCACGCTGATTTAAAGATTTGGCAATATTATTTTTTGCTCCTAAATCCAGCAGTGCTACTTTCTTTCCTGTTCCTTCCAGAACATATTTCTCGCTGCATGTTACTTTAGAAACAACATCACCTACTGTGTAGGCCTTCAGCTTTGGAAGAATCTCTTCCAGATTGTAATTTTCATTTGTAGTAATCATACCATTCATGGTACCTTTTTCCCGTAAAATCTTTGTCAGAGCACGTGTGTCCACGCCTGCGATTCCAGGAATATCCTGCTCTTTCAAAAAGTCCTGAATCGTACCTTCACATCTGAAATTGCTTGGCATACGAGACAGCTCTCTTACAATATAACCATCCGGCCATGCTTTTCTTGATTCCATGTCCGGTGTGATTCCATAATTCCCAATCAACGGATACGTCATTACGACTGCCTGTCCCGCATAAGAAGGGTCTGTCAACACCTCTAAATATCCTGTCATGGAGGTATTAAACACGATTTCACTAATCATATCTCTTGTCGAACCAATGCTTGTTCCTGTAAACACGGTTCCATCTTCTAAAATCAGAAATGCCTTCATCTGTTCACCTTATCCCTTCGTAAATTTTCTCAAATTGTAAAGATTATACTACATACCCGGGAATATTTCAACCTGTTTTTAGAAAATTAAAGTGTCATCAATTTTATCGTAATGCCTGCGAATCCATTTCAGCCCTTTTTCCATATTTCCTTCTTCCAGGGCATTTACGATTTCTTCATGGATCTGACACCAGTCCTCATTTTTTGCTTCCTTTTGTACATGTGCGATTTCTTCTTCACAAAGACCGGACAAAGATTCCATCACTGCGACAAGCAATTGATTCTCTCCTGCACGGATCAGCTCCTGATGGAATCTTCGGTCATGCTCTGCCGTCTTTTCCGGTATCTGCATCTCTTTTATTTCTGCTTTCAGCCTCTTTAAAACTTCCGGATTTTTCAACCGCACTGCCTGTACAAATGCCTCCTGCTCCAGGATTCGCCGGATTCGGCTGACTTCCCTGTAGTTGCTCTGTCCGGTGAGCAGCATCATGGAAAACACATTTCCCAGACTTTTCTGCGGCATATTCACCAGAAAATTTCCTTTGCCCTGTCTGCTCTCCAGCATTCCGGTATGTTCCATTGTGCGAAGAGCCTCCCGGACAGAATTTCGTCCCAGATTCAGACTTGCCGCCAGCTCCCGCTCAGATGGGATCTTGCTTCCGCAGGAAAGTTTTCCTTCTTGTATCTGCTGTTTCAGATATTCGATCACTCTCTCATATGTTTTCTCATTCTATTCCCTAAAAAACCT
>ENA-OQIT01000152-OQIT01000152.1-human-gut-metagenome-genome-assembly--contig:-NODE-152-length-15982-cov-3.626364_pt1 | contig 15982 bp, 15 predicted proteins | sample MGYA00242587_ERZ504752 | MGnify/ENA primary metagenome ERZ504752 (study PRJEB26092, sample SAMD00036352) | human gut metagenome | host: Homo sapiens | study: EMG produced TPA metagenomics assembly of... | reverse complement strand
ACATGGATGGCGATGTCCATATTCATCCATGCAATCCTGTGCAGGATCTTTCATGCAAAGATGTACAGCTGCTTTTTTGAATGTCATTGGCAATGCCAGGATATTAGGTTCCTGACCAACATATTTCTTCTTGGCATCTTCCAGTGCTTCTTCAAATGTAGCTCTTGTTTTTAATCCCATTCCTCTTGCGTATCCTGGTTCCTCAGCACCTACAATATAGATTGCACTGGTATTCATTTCTGCAATATGTCCACAGGACATCATAGAGAAACCATGGAATGGATGGAATGCATTTGTATAACGATATTTACGGATATATTCTTCATTTGTAGCAAAATACTCACCAAGACGGTTCATATCCGGCAGAGTATTCATATGATCATGCTGGAACAGATCATATAATTCTCTTAAATATGGCCAGCGCTCATCATGGAAATATCCATTACATATAGATGAACAGATGATTACACAGTTATCACTCATAACTCTCTTGAATCGAAGCACCTGTGCACTTAAAGCCTGCATCATCATGATCGGGTTGGTTCCCATTCCATCACCATAATGGAAATTCTGTGGCATACCAAATACGAGTACGTCATATTTCTTTTCTGCCCAATGTACATAAGTTCTCTTGTCAGCAAGTTTCCAGCTGATTGGCATCATTTCCTTGGCATAACCAGAATAGATTGCGATCTGTCTGGACTGTGTATCCAGTACTGCATCACAGCAGAAGAAAGGATGTCCCATTTTTTCTTCCATATGCATACTGATCTCATCAAACTTGTTACGCATCAGACTTCCACCATTAACCGGTGTAAAATCATCTCTGTGCATAACAGACGGTACATGATGACTTGCGATACATCTCCAGTTAGTGATACCTGTTGCACTGTGTTTGTATCCACCTGAATATCCGCCATAAGGATTTCCCTGTACATGACCGATAAGAATTGGAATATCACATTCAAATACATATTTATTCATGTACACCGGATCCCCTCTGTGAGTGGTTCCCAGATATACCATATGCTCCTGATCTTCGCTGTCATGACTGATGATCTGCCCTGTATGCCAGAATTCATTGAATAATTCTTCTCCAAAGATAGCTTTTGCATCTGCTTCTGTACTTCTTGGATGAAGTCCATTGGAAATAATAAAAAGAATATCTTTCTTTTCAATACCTGCAGCATATAATTCTTTTAAAATATATTTAATACTTAATTTTCTGTGGCTGGTAGCCTGCTCTCCGCCTTTTACACGGTCCGGAACAACGATAGTAACTGTTTTTCCAGGTCCTGCCAGTTCTGTTAAAGTAGGCATTCCAATAGGATGAGCCAGGCTTTCCAGATAAGCAGCCTCAAGCTGATCTTCCGGAATGTAAGCCGGATCTTTTACAGTCTCTCCTGGAATAAATACATCAGTATTGTCCGGCAGCTCAGCCGCCATGGTTCCCTGTCCATACTCAAAATTAAGTTTCATAGTAAATCTCCCTTCATTATATATGCTTATTTATTATTTTCTCTACCCATATAGAGACGGATAATTTCAAGGTACTCTTCCGGATAGTATCCAATCTCACCCTGGAATCTTGTCAGTGCGATCAGACCACCATCAATCTCATCAATGGAAGCAAGCATTTCTGCGTTATCCTGTTTCAGACCACCGCCATATACAATGTCCATACCATTTGTCTTTTCTTTTACAAATTTTGCAATTTTGGTAATGTATTCTTTACCTGCCGGTGTTTTTCCCGGTCCTATGGACCAGATTGGTTCATATGCAATCACAACTTTTGAAGTATCTACATCTTTGAGACCAATTTCAAGCTGTTTTCCAAGAACTTCCTGCCACTGCTCCTGTTCCTCACTCTTTTCACCAATGCAGTAAAGAACTTTCATTCCTCTTTCAATCGCACATTTGATTTCCTGATTCAGAAGACGATTTACAGCATCTGTATCTGTAACACCTGCTTCTGCGAGAATTCCTGCTTTGTCATTTCTTTCTTCGCAATGTCCGATAATAGTAGTCTCACATCCCGCAGCAACCATAGCTGAAGCCGGTCTATTTGTAGTAAATGCACCAAAATTTCCACCAACTGCAGTATCTGCTCTGAATACACTCTGGCATCCAATCTGAACAGGGCTTCCTTCTGTTTTTGCAGCCACTGCATTCAGAAGATGCACCTCTGGAAAATACATACCAAATTCTACTTCAGTAGGATCATATGTTTTTAATTCCTCCTGTGTATTTTTTACGATACAGGACGCCCAGTCAGCAACTGGAGCCAGACGGTTTACACCTCCGAATTCCACTGGGACATCAAATCTTTTTAAATTCAGATAAATATGTTTCATAAGATTCTTACCTTTCTCTTTAACAATATTAACAAGCAAATATCTGCCATCCGCTTTCGCTGTCTGCTCATACTCTCCATAAAAACTCACGACAAAAGGAGATAGCTTCCAGCACATATCATAAAAATATATACTGTTTTTTTGATTCCGGCCATAGTAAGTCGTCGAAACAAAAACATTCCGCCTGCTGTCCCAACCGCTGTTCCTGCCAGTGCTGCTCCAACTAAAGGCAGCATAGATCCCGATACATGACCCTGAAATACATGAATCAGAAAAATACTGATCGTATTGATTGTAAAAAACATCTGAAGTGTAGCATTATATTTTTCTTTATCATCTGTTACAGAAAGAAAATATGCTACCATGGGCGGACCTCCGATGTTAAAAAGTCCTCCACAAAAACCACTGATCGCACCGGCAACCAGACCGGAAACAAGGCTGGCCTTCAGATGAACTTTACTGCTGAAGAAGATAAAATATACAGCCAGAATCAGAAGTACTGTTCCCATGATTTTCGACAGAACATCTTCATCCAGAGCCATCAGCGTGTTCACACCCAGAAAACTGGTTACTGTAGCCATGATCACAGGCGGCAGAAGGAGTTTCCAGTCAATAAACTTCCACAGCCTTACAGCAATGTAAATTACCATAAAGAAAGCTGCAATGGCTTCCAGTATGGAGGCTGTATAAAAAGGCATGAACATGGGCCATATAGCCATACAGATGATCGCATAACCGAATCCACTGCTGCTCTGTACAAAACTTCCCGCAAAGGCCACCAGTGCAGTCAATATATACATTTCATTTACATACCCTTTTTGATCAAAGTCCCTTACGATAGCGTTCTGCCATTTCATCCAGGCTTGCCATCTCTACCAGAGGAGCCTTTCCATAAGAGCCAAATTCTACGATCAGAGTACCAATCGCTTCTTTTACCCCCTTTTCAACTACAGCCATAAGAGCAGCAACATCCTCATCCGGAATAATACCGTACATAACAGTGTCCATGATAGGTGTCAGGAATGCACGTGGATCAAACTGCTCTTTCTTTGCTTCCAGAAGACGATATACCTCGCCAATAGACTGGCTTTCTCTCTTTTCAGGATGATTTGCAAAGAATTCTTTCATATTTCTTGTAACAGCAAGACGGATATCTGTATCTACATTGATCTTGCCGATTCCGCATGGAATTGCAGCTTTCAGTTCGTCAATAGAAATTCCGTAAGCATTCTGGATATTTCCACCCAGTGCATTGATCTCATCTACAATATATTTTGGTACAGTTGAAGATCCATGAGATACCAGTACCCCGAAAATGCCTTCATGCATCATACATTCCTTGATGGCAATAGCGATCTCTTTTCGTAATTTGACATTTTTTCCTTTGGATGCACCATGCATGGTTCCATAAGAAATTGCAAGTGCATCAACACCTGTTTTCTTAAAGAACTCGATAGCTTTCAGAGGATTGGTATAAGTAGAAGTAGTTGAAAATACATGATCTTCCACGCCGGCCAGAACACCGAGTTTCACCTTCTACGGAAACACCTCTCTCATGTGCATATTTAACAACTTCACGGGTCAGTTCCACGTTTTCATCAAATGGAAGACTGGATCCATCAATCATAACAGAAGTATAACCACCTTCAATAGCCGCTTTGCAGGAATACAAAATTTTTACCATGATCCAGATGAAGAACAACCGGAATCGGAGTAATTTTCTGCATATTTCTTTACAGCATCTGCAATTATTTTTTGCACCGACTTTTTTATCTTCCAAAGTAGCATTCTGGAAATCTGTTCTTCCGCCCATAAATCCATTTGCAAGGTCTGCACCCTGAAGAATCGCTGCGGAACGGAACATCTCATGAACTTCAATCGCTGCTTTTGCCTGAGCTACTGCATTTACATTAAAAGCGCCCTGAGCAAAGTGATATTTATCTACAGTTTCCAGTAATGGTCTTAATGGTATTAATGGCATAATCTTTTCTCCTTATAATTCTATTTTTCTACCTTTTACAAATGTATCAACGACGGAATACTCTTTATCCAGAATAACCACATCCGCATCTTTTCCGGTATCAAGACTTCCAATCCTGTCATATACATCCAGCATCTTAGCCGGATTGCATGTAAGAAGCGGTAATATCTCTTCAAGAGGTCTTCCTGTAAATTTAATCAGATTCTTAAGTGCACATCCTGTCGTAAGTGTACTTCCTGCTCTGGAATCTCCATATTTCAGTTTTGCGTCTCCATCTTTTACAATAACCGGATTGACTCCCAGCATGTATTCTCCATCCGGAAGTCCAGCTGCCATAATAGAATCTGTTATGGCGATTACTTTATCCAGGCCTTTCATCTTCAGAAGGAAACGAACGGTTCCCGGATGCAGATGGCGTCCATCGCAGATGGCTTCACAATAGATATCAGATTCCAGAACTGCTCCCATAATAGCCGGAAAATGCTGATGAAGAAGTTTCATGGCATTAAATGTATGCGTAGCTGATACGGCACCCTCATTGATACATTTCCATGCAGTCTCATAATCCGCACCAGAATGACCGATCGCAACTTTCATACCAAGATCAATCATTCCTTTAATTGATTCCGGCACTCCTTTTACTTCTGGTGAAACAGTAATATAACGGATATTTCCACCTGCTGCTTCCTGATATTCTTTCAGAAGATCCAGATCAGGAGAAATCAGTAAATGTTCCGGCATAGCCCCTTTATATTCCGGTGAAAGGAATGGTCCTTCCAGATGAATACCAAGAAGATCTGCACAATTTTCATGTCCGTTCTTCTGTGCCTCCTGATGTTTCACAGCCTCTTTTATGGTCTTCAAAGTCTGTTCTTTTGTGTCTGTCAGTATAGATGAAAGCCATGATGTGGTTCCCTGTGTGGCAAAAAAAATGTCCGATCTTTTTCGAATCCCTGCTGATCAGCCGCATTCACATCTACCCCTGCGCCACCATGAGTATGTACATCTATAAACCCCGGTACTACATAGTTTCCTTTTGCATCATAGACTTCTTCTGCATCTCCATCTTGAGCAAGAAACGTATTTTCCCTCTTTCAGAACAATCTCTTCTTCTAGAAAAGCTCCATTTTTTATATACTTTTCCATTTATGATTCGAATACTCATGTTCTTCCTTCTTTCTGTTGTCTGTTACTTATCTTATCAATCAAGTGCTGCAACAAACTCTGTGATCTTCAGATTGATGTCCGGATGTGATGTAAGAAGAGATACCGGGAAATCAGAAGTTGCTTCTCCATATGCTGCTCTTCGTACTACTGCCCGGTGCCAGTTTCTGAAACATCCCAGACGAATCTTCCTTGCATGTGAAATCTCATTAATTCCAATGGTAATACAATAATGAGGCATGTCTTCCAGAGCTCCATTAAAATCACCAATCGCATTAGCTGTTCTTGTTTCTTTTGTAATCTTAAGAACACGGGTTTTCTGAGCAAGAAATTCTTCATTTGTAAGGGATGGATCTGCTTCATTAAATGCTACATGACCATTAATTCCAATTCCACCGAAACAGATATCAACGCCCCCCAGTTTTTCAATCAGTTCAGAAATATATTCCGGATGATTCGGATCCGGAAATACTCTCTGATCTTCCGGCATTACCAATTCCGGGCGAACTTTATCATAAACTGTACGTTGCATGAAGCCTCTGAAGCTTAACGGATGATCTTTTGAAATCCATTGTTTCTCATCATCCAGATATTCATCCATGTTAATAAACCATACATTTTTCAGGCTGATATTCTGCTCATTAACCATATCTACAAAATATGGATACTGTCCTACAGGACCTACAGGACAGATAATACTGTTTTTTCTCCCTTTTCGTTATGTTTTCTGATCTCATCCACCATTTCAACTGCCATAGAATGAAATACTTCTGCATTGTCTTCCATAACAATTACCGGAAGCTTCGGTCCATTACCCACTAACTCTTCCTTTGTATAGCTATAATAACTATGTCCCATATTGCTTTACTTCCTTTCATTTATTATCCAGCTCGTTACCTTTATTGTTGTATTTATTATAGTAGATAAAATTTTTTTAATCAACGAATTCCATGCAAATTTGCCTGGAATCTGCGCAAACGTTTTCTAAGAAATAATCATTGCTCTGAGGATTCCGGGACATTCATACTGACGTTTTCCGGCTCCAATCCCTATTTTCTTTATTTCAAATTCCTCCGGAAGCTTATCTTTCGTTCTTATTGCTGCCACAATAGCAGCACCTGTAGGTGTTACAAGTTCCCCCTCAACAGCTGTCACCTTTATACACAAATGATTTTCGCTTATCACATTCGCAACTGCAGGAACAGGAATTGGTAAAATTCCATGCTGACAGCGGACAGTTCCGCAGCCTTCATAAAGTACAGGTACAACTACATCCGTAATATCCAGATTATCCAGACAGACTGCCACAGATACAATATCTACAATGGAATCAACTGCCCCGACTTCATGAAAATGTACCTGCTCCACAGGCACATCATGTGCCTTGCTCTCTGCTTTTGCAAGAATCTCAAATATTCTCAAAGCAATCTTTTTTGCATTGTCAGTCATTGCACTATGTTCTATAATATGTGCAATTTCTTTCACCCCTCTATGTTCATGGTGATGGTGACAATGTGCAGTTTCTCTCTCATGTGCACATGCATGGTCTGCAATAACATGTTCATGTGTATGAATCTCAGACTCTCCCTCAGTATTCTCATTATGACCATGCAGATACTTCATATCATGATCATGGTTTTCATGATCTTTATCTAACATAACGTCAAAATCACAGGCTTTAATTCCGGATTTTACCACTTTGCCGGTTTTTATCTGAAACCCTGATACAGGAAGACTTTGCAGTACCCTGTCCAAAACTGCCTTATCCGCCCCCAGATCAAGAAGTGCACCGACAGTCATATCACCACTAATCCCTGAATAGCACTCTAAATACAATGTTTTCCCCATAAATTTAAGCACCTCCACTTTAGTTTTATGTACTCTATCAAAAATTATATAAGTTTTTACTTTTTTATCAATAACTTTGAGTTGATTTTGCATTCAAAGTACGCAAACGTTTTCCTTCTTTTTATTGGTTTTTTTATAAATTTACTGTATAATTAAAGTCGTTCAGAACCCCCCGGCGGGGTTCTGAACGACTTTTTTTAAAACAGAAGACTCTGATTTTCTGTTTTGCACATAGTTTTAGAAAATAGTCGTATAAAAGATTGCGGGGAGTTATTATGACATTAAAAGAAATTGCCAGGCAGGCAAATGTCTCTGTTTCTACGGTTTCCAGAGTAATAAACCAGAAAAATACAAAAGCGGCAAGTCCGGAAGTTCAGGAACGTATATGGAAAATCGTACGCAAAAGCGGTTATACTCCCAATGCAACAGCCCGAAGCCTCAAATTAGGACAAAAAGCTCAAATTCAGAATACAACGCCCAAATCCATTGCCTGTATTTATGCAAGAAGTAATTCCGCTGTTTCCGATCCATTCTTCTCACAGATTGCAAAAGCGATTGAACAGGAGGCCTTCAAGAGCAACTATTTTATCCGTCAGTCATTTACAGCCATGGATATTGCAAATCCCGATATGGCACGACAGCTTGCTCAATTTCCAGTAGACGGAATCGTAATTCTGGGACGATATGAGAAACAGCTGTTACGCTTCTTTACTCAAAATTATAAAAATGTGATTTATACAGGTCTGAATCCAATGGGAACCCAATATGACCAGGTAGTTTGTGACGGAAGTGATATTTCCTATAGTGCTCTTTCCTATCTTGTGGAGCTCGGACATACGAAAATCGGTTATGTAGGTGAACAGAATAATGAAGTACGTTTCAGCGGTTATAAAGATGCACTTGCCAAACTTGGGCTTCCGTTTTTGCAGAAAAATACCAGTAATGTACATCTTTCTGCAGATGGCGGTTACAAAGGTGCTAATATCCTGATGCACAATAAGGCAGATATCTCTGCAATTTTCTGTGCAAACGATACCACTGCCCTCGGAGTCATTCACGCATTAAAGGAAAAAAATTTTCGAATACCGGAAGATATTTCTGTTATCAGCGTAGATGATATAGAGACAGCTCAGTATCTTTCTCCCATGCTGACCACAGTACATATTCCTCTGGAGGAACTTGGAAGAATAACTGCAAAAACCCTGATCGACCGTATTAACGGCGGACATCGCCTTCCCATGCGTATCTCTCTTCCATTTTACATTGCCAAAAGAGACAGTTGCGGAAAACTTAACAGAAGACGTAAGACTTTTGCAAGTCTTCCTCCTCAGTAATAGAAAAGACTCCCGGCAGCACTTCTTCCTGCCGGGAGTCTTTTCTTTAATACTATAACTGCTTCGCAGTTTGAATCAGGCAGATATTCGCAATCTGCTCCTCAGTTTTCTTAAATTATTTCAATACAATAGCCTGTGTCAGGTGTCTCGGTGAATCTGCATCCAGATTCTTGCTGTCTGCAATATAATATCCCAGAAGCTGTCCGATAAATCCGATGATCGCACTGTACTGCATATCATTCCAGCCTTTATCCATGGAATATACATAATCAGCGATCTGATCAAAGGTATCTCCCAGTTCTCCGCCAAGAACTGCAACTGTTGCACCGTAACTCTTCATCTGCTCCATAAGTGCTTTGTCACCATCTCTGCAGGCTTTATTGCTCAAGCACACGATCAGTGTATTTTCATCTACAAGACTCATTGGTCCATGACGGTATTCCAGATCATAATATCCTTCAGAATTGCTGAGTCCCATTTCTTTCATCTTATTCATACATTCATTGGCGACACCATAATAAATACCCTGTCCAAGAATAATGTAGAGATTCAGGTTTTTATGCTCATTCATGATTTTTGTAGAAAGTTCATCCATTTCTTTCAGAACCTTTTCAGAATATGGAGCATAATCTTTCATTGCAGCAATTTCATCTTTCTTACCGCCTACATACATAGCCATGATAACAGCCATATATAACATACTTGTAAAAGAACGTGTCATGATAACACTGTCTTCAGCTGTATCCGGTGAAAGAATGTAATAGTCATTATATTTTTCACTGTCTTTGTCACAGGTAATAGCCAGTGTAGTAACCTGAGGATAAGTACGAACTTTATCAATAGCCATTCTTACTTCTGTAGTATAGCTTTTTCTGGTGATCGGAAGGATCAGCACATTTCTTCCTTCTTTTACATAAGTTTCCGGGAAATAATACAGCTCAGAGCATGGAACTCCCTTTGACGGAATTCCTGTATAAGTGGAAAATGCTGCTGCTGAAGCCTGTGCCAGATAAAGAGAAGTTCCACATCCTGTAAAGATCAGCTCATCATATTTTTTCTCACTGAAGAATACCTTGTCCAGAGTTTTGAAAATATCCTCCAGAGTATCATTGACAGCCTGAAAAGAAGCCGGCTGCCGGTACATTTCTTTATAGGTCAGTTCACTGTTTTTTTTCATTTATATTTCCTCCTGAATTTAATTTTCCCTTGTGATTTTATTTTAATTGCTTTTATCTTCTCAGGCCTTTCCTTCTGAACCTGCAAGACGGATGATCTTTTTGATGTCTTCTGTCAGAGCATCATTTGCAAGCTGTGACAGTTTCCATGAATGTCCCTGATGATTTGTCTTCAATGCTTCTTCATAATGTTCTACATATTTATAACGGATTTCTGTACCAAAGTTGATCTTCGCAACACCAAGCTTAATAGCTTCTTTGATGATATCTTCTCTCATACCTGTACATCCATGAAGAACAAATGGAATATCTGTAAATTTCCTTACTTCTTCCAGAACTTCCAGTTTGATATCCGGTTCACCCTTATAATATCCATGAGCATTTCCGATTCCGATAGCCAGGGAATCCGGCTGGCACAGATCCAGGAACTGACGGACCTGCTCCGGATTTGCTACATTTTTATTCTCCATCTGAGCACCGGCTTCATCTAATCTTAAAAGTTCTCCGATTTCTGCTTCTACAGGAACGTCGAAACATTTTGCCACTTTGATCACTTCATTTGTAAGTCTGGCATTTTCTTCGATCGGTTTTGTGGAACCATCGATCATCAGGGACGTAAATCCATTCTTTAATGATTTCATGCAGATATCAAAGCTGTCACCATGGTCCAGATGGATCGCGATCGGTACACTTACTTTATTTGCACACCATTTACATACTTCTACAAACCAGTCATCTCCGGAATATGCTCCTGTAGCTACATAATGAGCCAGGATCGCAGGTGAATGCATTTCTTCCGCTGCTCTGCAGATTGCCCAGATAATATCATAGTTTCCACCCTGTGTGTTCATTGCAGGCACTGCATAATGTTCTCTTCGTGCCTTTTCAAGCATTTCCTTACTTGTAACTAACATATTTTCACTTCTTTCCCCTGCTCCCGGCAGGTTATATTTATTTATCTTTTCATTACTGTTTACAATAACATTTTTTCCCTGTGCTTTCCCTGATGACCAGTCTGGCTGTAAAGCTTATTTTTTATCCACCCCATCATGACGAATCAGTGACAGAAGTGCTTCCATTGCAGATTTTGCCACTTCTTCTTTCTGTATCTCCACTGTAGTAAGAGCCGGGCTTACATAATTACTTATAAAATCATTATCAAATCCAGTCACCATCAGATCATCCGGGACTTTTCTCCCGGTTCTTCCTGCCACAGAAAGTGCCACTGCAGCCAGATTATCATATCTTGCCACTATTGCATCAACAGAAGGATTTTTTTCCAGCAGTAACTGCAGCCTCTTTTCCAGTTTTTTTATATCCTCACATCCGGAAATCCTCTGCTCCTGTGCAAAAGTAATTTCTGATTCTTTTATCTGATCAAAAAATCCCTTCCAGTGAATATCCCTGTCACATTGTTTTCCTGTTTTATCAAGATAAACAAAATTTCGGCATCCGTTTTTCACAAGATGTTTGACACATTCTCTGCTGCCTTCATAAAGCCCTGTATCTACCACAACCGTATCCCGAAGATCACAGCTGATCTCCCTGTTTAAAAACAGTACCATAGGGATTCCTGACTTCACCAGAAGCTTCAGTTCCCTGTCCGTTACACCGGAAGCACTGACAAATAAACCATCAAACTGTCTGCTTAGAATCTGACTTACAAACTCATCTTCCTCCTGGCTCTCACAAAGAGAGATCATATATCCCCGTCTGTAAGCATCCCTGCTCATCTGGCTTACCAGTTCGGAAAAATAACCACTGCTCAGTTCTTCTGCAAGAAAAAGAATCTGCAGGCTGCCTTTTCCGTGAAGAGCCCTTGCAATATTGTTGGGATGATACTGAAGTTTTTCCACAACCTCAAGAACACGCTGCCTTTTTTCCTCTTTCACATAACGATTTTTGTTAAGTACATAAGAAACTATTGTTTCCGACACTCCTGCTTCTCTTGCAACATCTTTTCTTGTTACTTTCTGTCGTCCACTCTCCACTGTTCTGTTCCTTTCCGGATGACTTTCTTAATATACACACGAGTGTATATTTTTTTCAAAGATTACACAGACATCTCTGCCTGTGTAATCTTTCTTATTATTCTGCGCAAGCTTCTTCCATTACATCGAAAAGAACATAATTATCAACTGGTGTTTCTTCACAGTCACCGCTCTCAACAAATGATTTCTGCTGCAGTTCATAATAGCCTTTGACATCATCCATATGATCCCTGATGAATTCACTTGTTGTCCAGTCTGCTACTTCTACCTGATCAAGAAGGGAATTTTTTTCAAGTTTAATCTTGTCAGCAATCCAGCCGCACACTTCATCATCATGGCTGTGGTCTGCACGATAGTCAAATCCTTTGTAAAGAGCTCTTGCAAATCTTACAAGTACGTCATGATTTTCTTCAGCATATTTCGGCATTGCAATCCAACTTGCAAGAGATACAGTTTGATCAATAAATGTTTTGTTATCTGCCAGCTGTACACCATCATCTCCAAGTTCCTCAAGAACTTTCAAAGAGTTCGGTACCCATGTTGCACACGCATCAACACTGCCAGAAAGCATTGCTGTTACAATGTTTGTTGCATCCATATCCATTGCTGTGATATCATCCATCGTCATACCTCCTTTTGCAAGGGTTTTATTCAGGATATCTTCACTGGATGTTCCTGAAGAATAAGCAATTGTTTTTCCTTTTAATCCTTCAATTGTATCTGTTCCTTTTTCCTTACTTCCGATTACAGCATCACCATTAGATACATGTGCAAGTGCAAAGATATCAGCTTTACCGTTGATGCAAAGTTTGTGGGCTCCCTGTCCGATGTATCCAACATCAATAGATCCAGATTCCATAGCCTGAATGATTGTCGGTCCATCGGAGAACTCTGTAAGCTGTACATCAATATTCTCATCATCAAAATATCCAAGTTCAATTGCAGAGATAAGACCATTTAAACTTGCATAATCAGGCATATAAGCTACATTTACAGTTACTTTTTCCGGTTTTTCTTCCTCTGTTGCTGCACTTACGCCCATTGCTCCGCCACAAATGACCATAGATGCGGTTACTGCCATTGCTGCTAACTTTTTCCATGTTTTTCTCATAGTTCTACTTCCTTTCTTTTCCATTTTTCAGGGTAGTATTTAATATTTTCTCTTTATTCTGAACCGTTCCATACCGGCAACGGCCAAAATTCATTATTTTCTTACTTCCAGATACTCCTGATATACCTGACTCCAGATATGATTTTTCAACTCCATAAATCTCGGACTCATCTTAGTTTCCTGATCACGTGGATACGGAATATCGATATCTACGATATCTTTGATACGTCCAGGTCTGGCACTCATAACGATAACTCTCTGAGCCAGAATGATCGCCTCATCTACATCATGTGTGATGAAGAAACATGTTTTTCTTTCACTTTCCCATGTTTTCAGAAGTTCTGTCTGCAGCTGGGTTCTTGTCTGGGCATCCAGAGCTCCGAATGGCTCATCCATAAGAAGAACTTCAGGTTTTACAGCATAGGCTCTTGCAATTGCAACACGCTGTTTCATACCACCGGAAAGTTCCTTCGGATAATGATTTACGAAATCTTCAAGCTGTACCATCTTGATATATTTCATTGCGATTTCTTTTGCTTCAGCATCGCTCTTGCCCTGCAGTTTCAATCCAAACATAACATTTTTCAGAACTGTCAGCCATGGGAACAATGCATACTGCTGGAATACAACGCCTCTCTCTGTACCTGTTCCCTCGATCTTTTTGCCGTCAATGTATACAGCTCCACTGGTTGGAGTATCCAGTCCTGCGATAATATTCAGCAATGTAGATTTACCGCATCCGGAAGGTCCTACCACACAGATAAATTCATTTTCTTTAATATCAAGATTAACTCCGTTTAATGCAGTCATCTCGCCCTTACGGGTCTGATAAATCTTTTTAACGTTATCAATCTTAAGTTTTGTCACTCTCTCTTCTCCTGCCATCCTGTTAACCTTCCTTCTAAGAATTTAATGATTTTTTCCATTACCAGTCCGATGATACCAATGATGATGATATACATCAGCATGCCTGCTGTTTCAAAACTGTTTGCCAGAGAACGGATTCTCATTCCAAGTCCGGCAGTAGCTCCTGTTGTTTCTGCTGCGATCAATGTTGTCAGTGCAACGGAAATACCAAGTCGAACAGCTGTTAAAATAAACGGGGTTGTTGCCGGGAAAATAACTTTTACAAATATATCTCTGTCTTTTGCGCCAAGAACTCTGGCTGCTTTTACTAAAGTATTATCAATGTTTCTTACACCCTGATAGATTGTAACTGTCATGATCAGGAATGTTGCGATCCAGATAACGATGATCTGTGGTTTTCTACCAACACCAGCTGTAATAACTACCAACGGTACATATGCCAGAGGTGGGATGTTACGAATAAACTGAATCCATGGTTCCAGAACTCCTCTGACCGGCAGGTACCATGCCATAAGAAATGCAATCGGTACTGCGGTTATAAAGCCGAGTGCAAATCCGGCCAGGATTGAAATCATTGAACTACAAAAATCCTGTCCCAGTGCCCCATTATCAATCATTCGTTTGGCTGCCTCAAGAATAGCCGGAATAAATGGGAAGCTTCGTGCTGTTTTTGGATTAATGGATAATGCATACCATAACAGGATTGCTGCTGCAAGGGAAATCAGTACCCATGCCCATCCCGGGATAGACTGCATTACTCCTTTTTTCTTTTTTTCCATAGTTACTCTCCTTTCAATGGAACATTTTCATTTTTGTTTTGTATATTTTTCGTTTTAAAGATAATCCTTGAAATTCAGGAATTCCGGAAGTGGATCTCCGATCAGCGGGCGACACCAGTCAACAAATTCCTGTGTTACATCGTTACCTCTTTCATTTATAAAATTGTCAGGCATCTTCCGTTCATAAAGCATAACTTCTTTGATAGGAACAAGCTTTGTTTTCATCTGATACACCGTTCCCGGGACCCGTTCAAAACCTACCATCACTCCGCTGTTTCCTTCAACAGCACTCCTCAGTGCAACTGTGCCAGCCTGTCTTGCTTCTTCTCTGTCCACCGGTGACTGAAGTGCTACAGAAGCTCTTCCGCAAAGTCCGGGTTTTTCGCTTCTTGCTTTTACGCCAAGTTTCTTAACTACCAGATTCGCAAGATGTGAACTTACATCTCCATAATAAACAGCTCTTTCTGATTTAAAGATCGGAGGAACAATAGATTCTCCATTTGCATCATGAAGTCCCTCACTTACCAGAACCACTACTCCACCCTGTTTTTTCTGAAGCCTTGATACATCTTCAAGAAACTCATCTTCATTGAAGTTTCGTTCCGGCAGATAAATCAGGTGAGGTGCATCTCCCTGTTTCCTTCTGGCCAATGCCGATGCAGCTGTGATCCATCCGGCATTTCTTCCCATGGCTTCCATAATACATACATGAATGGGAAGAGATTTTACATCTTCACCAACTTCCTGGGTAGAAGCTGCAATAAATCTTGCCGCACTTCCATATCCTGGTGAGTGATCTGTCATTGCGATATCATTGTCAATCGTTTTTGGAATTCCAACAACTTTGATATCCTGATCCTTACAGACCTCATAAATATGTCCGCATGCATCCATAGTTCCGTTTCCGCCATTCAGAAGAACATATTTAATATCATGTTTTTTAAAGATATCCACCATTTTTTCATAATCTTTTTCATATAGAGGATATCTAGAAGATCCAATTGCCGAAGCAGGTGTATGCAAAAGAAGTTTCAATTTTTCATCATCAAACGAAGTCAAATCTATGAAAGTTTCTGAAAAAATTGCTCCGGTTCCACCAATCGCTCCGTAAACTTTTCCAACCTCCGGATTTCGTTTTGCTTCTTCGATCACACCGTAAAGGGATGCATTGATGACTGCTGTAGGCCCACCTCCATGTACCACTAATACATTTTGTGACATATTCCGCTTTCCTTTCTATTGTTTATTGTGCATCTTACAATAAACTTTTTATTTTTCTTGAATATGTTTTATTCAATTTCACTTTGTACTCTTATCTTAACATATTTTTACAAAAACAAAAGCACAATTAGAGAAAACGTTGTCTGGATATTTTGTA
>ENA-OQIT01000151-OQIT01000151.1-human-gut-metagenome-genome-assembly--contig:-NODE-151-length-16062-cov-3.378789_pt1 | contig 16062 bp, 16 predicted proteins | sample MGYA00242587_ERZ504752 | MGnify/ENA primary metagenome ERZ504752 (study PRJEB26092, sample SAMD00036352) | human gut metagenome | host: Homo sapiens | study: EMG produced TPA metagenomics assembly of... | reverse complement strand
TCGGGCGGCTGAGCCTTCGTCCATTTTGTGGATTTTCTCAAAGGACTGGGACAGGACTTCCAGGTCTGCGCCTTCCTTTACATGATAGGAAAATTCCTGGGAATCGCCTGCCATAATTCCTGCGGAAGCACAGAGCGGCATGATCTGGATCCCACCGTTTTCTTTTTCGAAAGGCATCATGATCTTGTATGGTGCTGTAAAAGACAGATCTTCCAGAATAGTCCTTCCGTCTTTTAAGGCTGCGCAGGCGCTGATGCGGGATATTTTTCCGAATTTGTTATCCATAGGCATTTTCCTTTACATTCCTTCCAGGAGTACGTTTTTCTTGATCCACTCTACCACTTTATCTACGTTCTCATCTCCGCGGATATTTGTAAACTGGAATGGTCTGTCACCACGCATTTTTTTGGAATCTCTTTCCATTACTTCAAGACTTGCACCTACATATGGAGCCAAGTCTATCTTATTAATTACAAGAAGATCAGAACGTGTGATTCCAGGACCGCCTTTACGCGGAATCTTATCTCCTTCTGCTACATCAATGACGAAGATGGTTGCATCTACCAGCTCCGGACTGAATGTTGCAGACAGGTTATCTCCGCCGCTTTCGATAAAAAGAAGTTCAATATCAGGGAAGCGTTCCATCATCTCATCTACTGCTTCCAGATTCATGGAAGCGTCTTCACGTATGGCTGTGTGAGGGCATCCGCCTGTCTCTACACCAATGATCCTCTCTACAGGAAGAACGCTGTTCTTTGCAAGGAACTGGGCGTCTTCTTTTGTGTAGATATCATTTGTGATGACACCAATGCTGTAATCCTTTGCCATCTTTCTTGACAGTGCTTCAATAAGTGCTGTTTTTCCGGAACCCACAGGTCCGGCAACTCCGATTTTTACGTATGACATAACCGATTTCCTCTTTTCTACTTTACTTGTTGATAGCTTCTTATAATCTGTTTACTGACTTTCCACATATTATTTTGAAGATTTCATATTATACACATGATTCTGTTTCTATCCACGCTTGAGCCTGGAATAAACTAATACCAAATTCAAGCTACGACATATATAGCCTGGAATACAACTTCTCATGCTGGATTCCTCTGATATCAAATCCAGGTGCAGAGAGACATAAGTCCTCCTCACTTCTGTTCATGACATCCTTTAATATCTCATCAAATTCCCCATAGCATCCGCTCAGAAGCTGCTGCCCGGATGTCTGGCTGAGGGGGATTGTTTTTACGCAGTTGGTGACGATTGCAGATGTCTGGGCATATAGATAATGTGTCAGCGCCTCTTCCAGAGGAATCTGCATTTCTGCACAGAAAACTCCGTAAATACAGCAATGATTTACTGCTTTTCCCTTTCTTGCATCCAGATATTCTCTGAAAATCCCTGTTTCGCTGATGGAAAGTCCAAGCTTTTCAATGGTCTTGGCAAAACGGGAACCCATTTTTCTGGCAGCTTCTCTCTGTTCCATAGGAATTCTGGATGCTTCCAGAAGTTCTTCCAAGTACAGAAGTTCCTGCAGGTCTTTTTTCTCTGCAGCTTCGTATGCAAGTCTGGCTGCCAGAAGTTCTGTATACGCAAGATTCCATTTGATTTTGTGAGTGATGTACTCTCTGGCTGTGTCTACATTATGGACAATTCCACGCTGAATATAAGTCTCAAGTCCCTGGGAGTGGGAATATCCTCCGATAGGGAACAGCGCATCATTTACCTGTAGAAGATAGAACTGTTTTTCTGACATGAAGAACCTCCGTTGTTATTAATGATGATGATTATGAATACTTGCAGAAATTCTCTTGTCAAAGTCCAGCTTCAACACTTCTTTCTCTGCCTGAACTCCATGGATTTTCTGAAGCATAACAAGCATTGGCTCATTATAGATCGTGATAAACGTATCATTCTCTCCCCAGAAAAGCGGTGCGTGTCTGTTTCCGATTTCATAGCAGACCTTTGCAGACATTTTCTCATGTCCGGGAGTCAGAGAAACACGGATAACTTCGCATGGCGGTGTGTTTACCACTACAAGCTTCTCATTATCTGCATAGATCACATCATCCTGATACAGACCTCTGGCGAGAATGGAATCGTCCATGCGGATTCCCACTTCTGTTCCTTTGTCTGTTATTTTTTTATGTATTTTCTTAAATGCTTCGTGCCATTCGATATCTACATATTCTATTGTTTTTCCTGTAATATCAAAATCATGAAGCTTTCCTAAAACCTGTTCACACAGCATTATTTTCAACCTCCAGAATCTGCTTTATGTTTTATTAATACCACCTGTTCTCCAATTGATAAGGTTTATTGATTGTGTTCTTACCAAATCTGAAGTAGCATCATAACTCCAGGAACCCATGCAGTTACGATTCCTTCAAATACCTGAAGATATGGAACGAATTTTCCCAGTTTTTTTCCGCAGATATCTTCTACGAAAGCAGTTCCCCAGAGAATTGCCCACAGATACCAGATTGCTGCCCAACGCAGATCCGGTGTGATTCCCAGTGCAGTGCTTCCTGTAAATCCCTCGATTGTACCGAAGATCACCGCATTGATGGCTACAAAAGTAGAAAACCATGCAAATGGGATAGGGCTTGCTTTCAGGAATTTACTCAGGGCTACGAAAAGATAGGTAAAACAGAACAGCAGTCCTGTTCCTGCTGCATAATAATTGCCCTGCACCAGATTGACAAAGTTAATAAATAAAGAAAGACCACCTGTAAAGATGTTCATAATGGCGGTTGATTTTCCGTCTACATTGTATAAAGAACACATACCATTGTTGATCAGTACGATTCCTACGAATAAAAGACAAACTCCTAACATAATATTCTCTCCTCTCCTGCTTCTTCAGTATATTTTTCTGTTTATATTTCGTAAGTGGAAATACTTTTATTCAACACGCATAACAAGATGAATAAATCCAGCTTATTTTCATATAAAAATCAGAATTTTATACTGACAGGACTGTCATTATATTGTTTGGTAAGTTCTTATAAAAGTTCTCACAAAACTCCATAAATAACAGTCCTGCGAATATCATTTTTATGATCAGATAACCAGAATGTAATGGTTTAAAGTTGTTTAGAACAGACTGTAAAGCTGTGTCAGCGGAAGCTTCTCTGCCGGTTTGGAAGTGATCTCTTCGCCGTCAACAGTAACCTTATATGTCTCCGGATCTACAGTCAGTTCCGGTGTTCTGTCGTTAAATACCATATCTTTTTTGCTGATATTTCTGCATCCCTTTACAGGTACTACAGTTTTCTCAAGACCGTATTTCTCTTTTACATTTTCATCCATGGCAGCCTGGGATACAAAGGTCAGGCAGGCTTCATTCTTAGCTTTTCCATGAGCTGCAAACATTGGCTGATAGAGAACCGGCTGTGTAGTCGGAATGGATGCATTTGCATCGCCCATCTTAGATGCAATGATCATACCGCCTTTGATGATGATATCTGGTTTTGCACCAAAGAATACAGGATTCCAGAGAACGAGATCTGCAAATTTACCTTCTTCCACAGAGCCCACATACTGGGAAATACCGTGTGTGATTGCCGGATTAATGGTATATTTGGAGATATAACGTTTTACACGGAAGTTGTCATTGTCATGTCCTGCATCTTCCGGAAGTGCACCTCTCTCATCTTTCATCTTGCTTGCTGTCTGCCAGGTACGTGTGATAACCTCACCTACACGTCCCATAGCCTGAGAGTCAGAGCTCATCATACTGAAGATACCCATATCATGAAGAACATCCTCTGCTGCAATTGTCTCAGGACGGATTCGGGAATCTGCAAATGCAACATCTTCCGGAATTCTCTTGTCAAGGTGATGGCAGACCATCAGCATATCCAGATGCTCATCCAAAGTGTTTACTGTATATGGCATTGTAGGGTTTGTGGAGGATGGCAGTACGTTCGGAGCTGCTGCTGCGCGGATGATATCCGGTGCATGTCCACCGCCTGCACCCTCTGTATGATAAGTATGGATAGTTCTGCCGCCGATGGCTGCAAGTGTATCTTCCACACATCCACCTTCATTTAATGTGTCTGTATGGATGGCAACCTGTACATCATATTCATCTGCCACATTCAGACAGTGATTGATAACTGCAGGTGTTGCACCCCAGTCCTCATGGATCTTCAGTCCCATAGCTCCGGCCTTGACCTGCTCAATGAGAGGAGCTTCGTCTGAGCAGTTACCCTTTCCAAGGAAACCTAAGTTCATCGGGTATTCCTCGGCTGCCTTTAACATCATTTTTAAATTCCATGGTCCAGGTGTACAGGTAGTCGCATTTGTACCGTCTGCAGGGCCTGTACCACCTCCGATCATAGTAGTTACACCACTGTATAATGCACAGTCGATCTGCTGTGGGCTGATGAAATGGATATGGGTATCAATTCCACCTGCAGTTACGATCATTCCCTCTCCTGCAAGTGCTTCTGTAGATGCGCCCACTGTCATTCCGGGTGTCACACCATCCATGATGTCCGGATTTCCGGCTTTACCGATTCCGGCGATTTTGCCGTCTTTGATACCGATATCTGCTTTTACGATTCCTGTAGAGTCTACGATCAATGCATTGGTAATTACCAGATCCAGATCTCCGTCTTTGCTGCAGGTTTTTACAGACTGTCCCATACCGTCACGGATTGTCTTGCCGCCGCCGAACTTTACTTCGTCTCCATAGGTTGTATAATCTTTTTCTACCTCAATCACAAGGCTTGTATCTGCCAGACGTACCTTATCTCCTGTAGTCGGGCCATACATTGCCGCATATTTGCTTCCGGAAATTTTTGTACTCATTATTGTCCCTCCTTACAGAAATCCTTTTAATTTCGCAGTTTCCATGGATGCTGCTTTTGTATCGTCAGTTGCCTGTGCGCGGGTGAGGTCATTTAATCCGAATACTCTCTGTCTGCCCCCCATTTCTGTAAGCTGAACCTCTTTTTCTTCACCCGGCTCGAACCTTACAGAAGTTCCTGAAGGAATGTCCAAATGATATCCATAGGCTTTTTCCCTGTCAAAAGAAAGGCATTTATTTACTTCAAAGAAGTGAAAATGAGAACCGACCTGAACCGGTCTGTCGCCTTTGTTTGCCACTGTTATTGTCACTGTTTTCTTGCCTTCATTAAGTGTGATCTCACGATCTGCGGCCATAATTTCACCGATCTTCATGCTCATTCTCCTCCTTACTGAATTGGATTATGTACTGTCACAAGCTTGGTTCCATCCGGGAATGTTGCCTCTACCTGGACTTCACCGATCATATCAGCAACACCGTCCATTACGTCATCCTTTGTAAGAATCTTGGTTCCAAGCTGCATCAGCTCTACTACTGTTTTACCATCTCTTGCAAGCTCCAGGAGTTCAGAACTGATATACGCAAGTGCCTCCACGTAATTCAGTTTCAGACCTCTTTCCTTTCTCTCTTTTGCAAGATTTCCTGCCATATGAAGCATTAATTTTTCCTGTTCTTTGGGATTCAGCCTCATGATATTCCTCCTCTCGAATTGTGCGGATTATAATATGCAAAAAATCTGTTACTGTTCACTCCGTTCTCAGTAACGTAGCCAAAACACCTCGCGGGATAGTGGTGTGTGAACAGTAAACAAAAATCTTCGTAGTACGACAAAAAAGAGCAGACAATGGGATTCTTTCTCAGACCCCATTGTCTGCTCTTTGCACGTAAAATTTTTATATAGGAGATTATAACTTGTGTTTCTTTGATGGTCAAGATTGTTTTTTGTGAACTTTTTGTTTCTTCTTCTATTTCCATTATTCTGCTACAAGTCTGACCAATTTCCCAGATATCTTTGTTTAATTCTCCCCTTGACGATAAGCGCCCCCAAAGGTGTATCATAGTTTTGTGTTAAAGGAGGTAAACTATTATGTTTGAGACATTAGGAGAAAAGGCTGAAGAAAAGGCAATGGTGCAATTCCTTGAACGCTTTACGGACTATCCATTTCTTGTAAAGTTCAAGAATTCCGAATATCCAATCGGAGAGGGAGAACCCACATTTACAGTAAATTTTAAGGAAACAATTCCTCTGGCCGAGCTGCTCAAAAGCACTTCCCTGGCATTAGGCGAGGCTTATATGCGGGGAGATCTGGATATTGAAGGAAATCTTTACGAGGCACTGGATCATTTTCTGGGACAGATGAGCAAATTTTCTACCAATGAATCTGCTCTGAAAAAGATCATGTTCAGTTCTACATCCAAAAAAAATCAGGAAAAGGAAGTCACCAGCCACTATGATATCGGAAATGATTTTTATAAATTATGGCTGGACGAAACCATGAGTTATTCCTGTGGCTACTTCATTCATGACGATGACTCTTTATATCAGGCACAGGTTAATAAAGTAGATTATATTCTGAAAAAAATTACACCTGGAAGAAGGTATGAGTCTTCTTGATATCGGCTGCGGATGGGGTTTTCTGCTGATTGAGGCTGCTAAAAAATACAAAGTACATGGTACAGGAATCACTTTAAGCCACGAACAATATACAGAATTCCAGAAGCGCATCAAAGATCAGGGCCTGGAAGATTATCTTACAGTGGAACTGATGGATTACCGTGATCTGCCGAAACATAACTATCAGTTTGACCGGGTAGTCAGTGTGGGAATGCTGGAACATGTTGGCCGTGACAATTATCAGCTCTTCCTTGACTGTGTAGAGAAAGTTCTGAAACCGGGCGGATTATTCCTGCTTCATTTTATCAGTGCACTGAAAGAACATCCGGGTGATCCATGGATCAAGAAATATATCTTTCCAGGCGGAACTGTTCCCAGTCTGAGAGAAATCCTGAATCATATGGCAGAGGACAATTTCCACACTCTGGACATTGAAAATCTGCGTCTGCATTACAATAAAACTCTGCTCCACTGGGAAAAGAATTTCCGTGAGAATATAGAAAAGGAAAAGACCATGTTTGATGAATCCTTCCTGCGTATGTGGGAACTTTACCTGTCAGCATGTGCTGCAACCTTCCATAACGGAATTATTGATCTGCACCAGATTCTGATGACTAAAGGAATCAATAATGATCTGCCAATGACACGCTGGTATTAAAATAACTGCCTGGATTTTTGTTTTTGAAATCCAGGCAGTATATATATGATATTCCAGTACAGACCAGTAATCCATAGCAAGGGTTCTGAGCTGAATTTCTACCAGTTCCTTCTGTCTGCTCCTCTTCCTTTTTCCTCGGAACCGGCTTCTCACTCTGCTTATCCTGTTTTTTATTCTTTAATTTCTTTTTATTCATGATAGCCTGCACTTTCTGAAAATATTTGTATTTTTTATAATATATCATCTGCAGAGTATTTACATCAAAATCTATGTAATATGCAGGTAAAAGTTACTGGTAAATAAAGCCCGGTATTTACTCACTATTTTAAGTTTTAGGTATCAAGATTTATTCTATTTACAGGATTTTTGCCGGAAATTCTTTCGTTCTCTTATTTTCGAATCCGACGTTTTCAGTGAACAGTAATGAATCATCACAAAATTCATACAAAATGACACAGGATTCCATTGTTTCGCTGCATATCTACATGCTACACTAGATTACATATCTTATGGGCATTTCGCCCGCAAACAGAAGGATTCAGGCCAGAAGGCCGGGAGGTTTTTATAATGATTATTTACGTTGATGCATCCGTGATCCAGACCGGAAACGGAACAAAAGAAAATCCATTCAAAACTATTCAGGAGGCCGCTGCAAAGGCACTTCCGGGAGATGAAGTCATCGTTGCACCGGGATTATACCGTGAAGCTGTTAATCCGATTCACGCTGGAACGGCAGACAAGCGTATCACCTACCGTTCTGCAATAAAAGGACAGGCGCACATTACAGGAAGTGAAGCTGTCAAAGACTGGGAAAATGTAGAAGGCACTGTATGGAAAGCAGTCATTCCGAACGGAATCTTCGGTGATTATAACCCATTTACTACCCTGGTATCCGGAGATTGGTTTATCGCTACATTTATTGCTCATACAGGAGATGTATACCTGAATGAAAAATCCATGTATGAAGTAACCACTCTGGATAAAGTTAAAAATCCACAAAAAAGTACTATCTCATGGGATCCTGATTTCTCTGTATATACATGGTACGCAGAACAGGATGAAGCCAATAATCAGACAATTATTTATGCAAACTTCCATGAAAAAGATCCCAATAAAGAAAATGTTGAGATCGGTGTAAGAAGAAACTGCTTCTATCCGGAAAGTGAAGGAATCGGATATATCACTCTCTCCGGTTTCCGCATCAGTCAGGCTGCTACTCAGTGGGCTCCCCCTACCGCTTATCAGGAGGGAATGGTCGGTCCTCACTGGTCCAAAGGATGGATCATCGAAGACTGTGAAATCTATGAATCCAAATGCAGCGGTATTTCTCTTGGTAAATATCTGCAGCCTGAAAATGATAACAAATGGTTAAAGTGGAAATACAAAGACGGAACTCAGACAGAACGCGACTGCATCTGCCAGGCTTCCTATGAAGGATGGGATAAAGAACACATCGGTTCCCATATTGTGCGCAGATGTGAGATCCATGACTGCGGTCAGACAGGTATTGTAGGACATCTTGGAGGCGTATTCTCTGTTATTGAAGACAACCATATTCATCACATTAACAACAAGCAGAATCTGGCAGGAGCAGAGATCGGCGGTATCAAAATGCATGCTGCTATCGATGTTATTTTCCGCCGCAACCATATCCACAACTGCACCCGTGGTCTGTGGCTTGACTGGCAGGCACAGGGAACCCGCGTTACAGGAAATCTCTTCCATGACAATGCTCTTCCTAATGACTTCGAGGCAGGGGATGACGCTGTCACAAGCGTAGGAGAAGATATCTTCGTTGAGGTTTCCCATGGTCCGACATTAATCGACCACAATATCCTGCTGTCTGACCGTGCACTGAAAATTGCAACCCAGGGTGTTGCCCTTGTACATAACCTGATCTGCGGCGGCTTCGTTTCTGTTGGTATCGGTACAGACAACGGTGCACCTGATATTCCATCTCCGAGATATACTCCATATCACACCAAACACGGAACTCAGGTTGCAGGATTTATGACCATCCTTCATGGAGATGACAGATTCTACAACAACATCTTCGTTCAGAAACCGATCCGTCCTTGTATGCAGGATCTGGCTGATCTTATGGGTAACAATGGAAATATGTGGGATGACTGCAATGTGATCACAGGAACTTTCAAATTTAACGGATATCCAACCTTTGATGAATGGAACAGACAGTTCGAAGGTTACTGCGGAATGGGTTCTGAAACAACAGGCAACTGCTATTATGATCATCTTCCTGTATGGGCATCCGGCAATCTCTATTTCAATGGAGCACGTGCATGGGAAAAAGAAACAAATGCAGTCACAGATGCAGAACACACTGTAGATATCTCTGTTGAAGAGAAAGAAGATGGCTGGTATCTGAAGACCAACCTGTATGATATCATCAAAGAAGAAAACGACGGTATCATCTCAACTGAAACACTTGGTATGGCATTCGAACCGGAGCAGAAATACGAAAATCCTGACGGAAGCCCGATTATCTTTAATCAGGATTTCTTTGGAAATCACAGAGATGTCAAAACTGTCGCAGGACCATTTACGGATAAAAAAGCATCTGAGCAGAAGCTCTTTTAACCTGATATCCATATAGTCAATAGCTTTACCATATATAAACCATACATAAAAACAGCTATGAAGAGTACAGATATTTTTTATCTGCTGCTCTTGCATAGCTGTTTTCTTATTTTGTCATACTTTTATTATAACAGTCCTAATAAATAATGCATTTAAGACAGTTCAGCAGAGTGCGAAAGACAAGGAAGATATATGACGCAGAATTTCACACTCTGATGGGCTGGATTATGATGCATTATTTACTCGGACTGCTATAGATGCAAGCATTTTTGTAGACTTTCGGATGCACCACAGGCATGTCGGAAAAATATAGCAGGTTGCTGTGATCCAGGCAGTCTGGTCTGCGAAGCAGATGGCTGTGAAGCCAAAAGTTCCTACAAATCCAAGACAGACAACTGTTCTGGCGATCATTTCTGTTACGCCGGAGAAAACGGCTCTGCCTGAATATCCAAGTCCCTGAGTTACCATACGGGCGACATTGAGAATACCAAGACTCCAGTAGAAAAATCCCATACATCTGAGGTATTTGGCAGAGGCATCCAGAACTGCCACCGCACTCTTTCCAACAAACAGCATAGAAAGTGTACGCCCTGCAAAAATCAGTAAAATTCCTGCCGCAATACCATATCCTACTCCCACTGTAATACCACAGCGCAATCCTTTCTTAATCCTGTCAGACTGTCCTGCTCCAAGATTCTGGCTGCAGAATACAGAAGCAGAGGTTGCGATAGCATCAAATGGACACATGGTAAACTGCTTGATCTTCATTGCTGCAGTAAAAGCTGATACATATGTACTTCCAAGCCCGTTGTTCGCAGACTGCATAACCATACTTCCGATAGCTGTGATGGAGAACTGAAGTCCCGTAGGCATTCCCATTGCCAGAAGTTCCTTTACTGCATCCCCTTTTATTGTCCTGTTTTCTTTCTTGAGCCACAGAAGTTTCATTTTGCGGATAATAAAAATAAGGCACAAGATTCCACTGATTGCCTGTGCGGAAATGGTTGCAATGGCAGCTCCGGCACATCCAAGTTTCAGCACTACGATACAGAATAAATCCAGAAATGTTCAGAACAGCGGATAACGCCAGAAATATAAACGGTGTCCTGCTATCTCCCACTGACCTCAAAATACTGGACAGATAGTTATATAAAATCGTAAAGGGAATCCCCAGGAAAATGATTAGCAGATAACTATATGCATTGTCATAAATGTCCTCTGGTACAGATAAAATATGCAGAATCTGAGGACATAAAACACTGCATAATGCTGTCAGGATCACTGCGATTCCTGCACATAATACAGCCCCATTAAAGATATAATCCCGCATTTTTTCTATTTTCTCTGCACCGAAATATTTAGCTACAGGAACACCAAAGCCTGTACAGCTTCCCATGCAGAATCCCAGTACCAGAAACTGAATACTGCTGCTGGCTCCTACACTTGCCAGTGCTTTTGCGCCAAGAATCTGGCCTACGATCGCAGCATCAATAATATTATAAGTCTGTTGCAGCAAGTTTCCTAATAATAAAGGAAACGCGAACTGTAACATCAGTTTCAGCGGATTGCCCTTTATCATAGATGTGGTCATTTCTATTTATCCCTCATTTTCTATAACGTTTCCATAAGTCAAACAGATATTCGAAAAAATCTAAGATTCCGATTTCTGAAATCTCTGATTTATTTCCAGATGGATTTCATTTCACAAATTTTCACCTGCGCATCTTTTTCACTGTTCAGGCAGAATATCCCCTGTCTGTTACTATTGTAGAATAGTCTGGTTCCAACATCTTCTCCATCATTTAAATATACCTCAATTGTTCTTCCGTCTACAAAAATTTCTGCATTTCTGCATTTCTCCACAGAAGAAACAAACTGTACCTTATCACTCTTCACACCAGCCATTTTAAAGAATACTTTTCCCCCTTCTGCAGTCAGACTGATGGATTTATCCCCATCCTGACCAAGAAGAATGTTGAAATCTCCTGTTTCTTCAAATGATACAGATGCATAATATCTGTTATCTGCAATGGAGCCGACTTTGATCTCACGGCCTGTGCCTTCATATACTGTATCCCCCAGAAGAGTATAAACTTCCTCTACAGGTTTTGTATATACATGTTCATTCTTCACATGAAGTTCTCTTGGCAGAGTCATGCTTCCATAAGCTCCCGGCTCTGTGGCAATATGCTCTCCATAGAAATCACTGATCCAACCGATCAGGATCCTACGGTCTTCATGCTGAAAGCTCTGCGCTGCATAGCAGTTGCTTCCAAAATCCACCCACTGCTGTGTATGGACATCCATTGCATCACCGTTCCAGTCTCCCACATAATATCTGCACTGCTGGAATCTTCCATATTCATCATAATGACTCATCCATGCGCCCATAGCTACATATTTATCATCCAGCGGGAAAAAGTCGGGACACTCTATGGTTCTGATCTTTGTTTCCTCTGTAATCAGAGGACATCTGTATTTCCAGTTCTCTGCATCTTCAGATTCGTACAGAAGAAATGTTCCTTTTTCATCTATACATGCACCTAATACAATATAATACTTCTCACCGATCTTAATTGCTTTTGGGTCGCGGAAATCATAGTTAGTACCTTCCGGTTTCTCCCTGATAATCTCTTTTTCCGGCTCAAAATGAATCATATCACTGCTCTTTGTCATTGTCTGATACTGAACAGTGTCCCATCCGTCATCCTGAGGTCCGATATGTCTTGTGAGATAGAAGTATACCTCGTCTCCCATCGGAAGTGCGCTTCCGGAGAAAGCACCACCTTTGATTGCAAGATTATCCAGGATTTCTTCCTGAGGCTCTAACACAACCGGAAGATGTGTCCAATGCATCAGATCCTTGCTTGCTGCATGTCCCCAGTACATATTATTCCACTCCTGTCCAAAAGGATTCAGCTGATAAAAAAGATGATAATAACCCTTAAACCAGCAAAGTCCATTAGGATCATTATTCCAGTTCACAACCGGTGAAAAATGATACTGCTCTCTGTACGGAGTGCCAATGAATTTAAAAAATTCTTCTTTATTCATTGCTTTAAAATTATCTGTGGTATTCAGTACGCAGATTCCATTCTTCAGGATATTTTCACATTCGCTTAAATAAGCAAAGGTAATGGTGCAGTCCTGTGCAGTAATCTCGTATTCTGTATCTTTATCTGTCGGGAATTTAATCCAGTTCCCATAGATATGTTGCAGTTCTTTTATTTCTGTTTTGTTTTCTTTTACCTTCTTCAGGCTCACACTGCCTTTTTTCCCGGCTTCTGGTTTTACAAATAATTCCAGACATTCATAGTTTCCTGTGTACATATGTAAAAATCCCCTTTCTGAATTTTGTCTCCGATTCACTATATATCTATAGTACTGACCTTTTGCCGACATAATCTTACTATATCATAGACAAAATCACGAGGTAGTTTACAATAAAATATTTTGACTATTTTTTTATACTATTTTATCCTGTATGATCCCATATAAAAAGGATGCCGAGAGCAAATCCGACATCCTTTTCGCTGTTATAACATTCCATTCACTGTTTTATACTTATACAGCATCTCCGCATGATTCTGCTCCTCAATCTGGATATCTGCCAGCAGCTTGCGTACACCACTGTCGCCAAAGGCAAATACATCATCATTGTATGTTCCTGACACCAGCTTCTCTGTACCAATACAGTCTGTTGCAAGAAACGCATCGTGTTGTTTATCTTCCGGTGAACTCATGGCTGTATAGACTGCTTTTGGCTGATAGTCTTTGCCTGATCTGTCATTACAGTTACATTCAGGCACACTTCCGGAAAGAATCATTGACAAAGACTCATAATGCTTCTGTTCTTCCTGCTGGATATTCCGGAAAAGATTTTTAAGCTCCGGGTCCCTGGCCTGTTCTGCGTATTTTCCATACTTTTCCACACAGCTTTTCTCTTGTGTCTGAAGGTCTTCAATCACTGAACGTTCCTTTTCTTTTAAAATCATAGTCTGTTGTCTCCTTTTTTAAGAAATACTGTATTTTGTTACATGAAAATAGTATGGATAAAAAATGCTTTTTTATTCTCTGTATCATGACTTATGACAATTTCAGAGAATATTTTGTTCCAGCACCACTGTATCAGAGTGAATTTCTGTTTACTTTATGATATACTTATATGCACGATAAAACTTTTAAACTTAGAACTCGATAAACAATAAGCATAAAAATAGCGATTTGCATAGGAAATCTACTGATTTCTAAGAATACATAGGAAAATTTATAATGAAACGAATTGATTTTGAAAACGGAACTGTGACCAACAATATATTAAGCGCTGCGCTTCCCATGCTGGTAGCGCAGATATTGAATCTTTTATACAACATTGTGGACCGTATCTATATCGCCAGGATCCATGATATAGGAACAACTGCACTTGGCGCTGTAGGCTTATGCTTTCCGATCATCATGATCATTACTGCTTTCAGTAATCTCTTTGGTTCCGGAGGTGCACCAATTTTCTCTATCAACCGCGGAAAAGGAGATTCCAGGACTGCTGACATGATCATGAATACTGCTTTCACCATGTTATGTGGAAGTGCTGCTGTGCTGATGCTGATCGGATTTCTTTTTGCCCGCCCCTTACTGACTCTGTTTGGTGCTTCAGATGATGCTCTGGTTTATGCGTATCCCTATCTGATGATTTACCTTCTGGGTACTCTCCCTTCCATGATAGCAACAGGAATGAATCCTTTTATCAATGCACAGGGATATGCCATTATCGGTATGCTGTCAGTAACAGTCGGTGCAGTGGCAAATATTATTCTTGATCCGATTTTTATTTTTGTTCTGGATATGGGGATTAAGGGTGCAGCGATTGCTACTGTCATCTCTCAGATTTTCTCTGCCTTGCTTGTATTTTATTTTCTTCATGGAAAATCAGAATTGAAGGTAAGATGTATTCATATAAATGAGATTTCTGAGTGCACCAGACATGCCAGGGATATCATCAGCCTGGGGTCTGCTGGATTTATCATGCAGCTGACTAACAGCCTGGTAAGTATCTGCTGCAATAATGTTCTTTCCGTGACAGGCGGTGATATTTATATCTCTGTCATGACTATTATATCCAGTGTTCGCCAGATGGTGGAGACGCCTATCCATGCGATCAATGAGGGAACCTCTCCTGTTCTCAGCTACAATTACGGAGCCAGACGTCCTGACAGGGTAAAGAAAGCAGGGGTTGTTCTGATCATTATGGTTCTGATCTATACAGGTATCATGTGGAGCGTCATTCTCATTGCCCCTGAATTTCTGATCGGAATCTTCAGTTCAGATAAATTGTTATTGAAGGATGCCGTTCCTGCGCTGAAGCTTTACTTTGCAGCCTTTATTTTTATGGATCTGCAGTATATTGGTCAGACAGTGTTTAAATCATTGAATAAAAAAAAGCAGGCGATTTTTTTCTTCCCTCGCTTCGTAAAGTATTTATCGTGGTTCCGCTGACTTATTTCCTGCCCTATGGATTACACATGGGCACAGATGGCGTGTTTATGGCAGAGCCTGTATCCAATGTGATCGGTGGTTCTCTGTGTTTTATTACCATGCTGGTTACAATATTGCCTGAATTAAACAAAAATGGGAAACTCCCGATAAGCAGAAAAAGTCCTCAGTATTTATCCATTTTTAACTATCGCATAACTTTGCAGAAATTGTAAAAAGGATAAACAATGAGGACTTTTATTTAACTGAACATGAGAGTTCTTTACATAGCTTCATATATTTCCCAATATAATATTAATCAGGTTCTTATCGAGCATGATCGTCCGGTTCCATGGGTTAAGAATAATTCCTCAATCTCATTTACCTGTAATGCTGAATGAAAAAGCTGATCTATGTCTGTCAGAAAAGTGGACTGAACGCTTCCGCCGCCTTTCAATTCTTCCTCAAAGCCGGTAAATGCCGCCCACCAGATTTTTCCATCTCCGGTTTTCACTGTGCCGATCCGAAGTTGGTTGTCTCCTGTGGGCGGTTCTACTGAAAGGATAAACTGACCCTTTTCTCTCATTCGTCTACGGATTACAGTCAGTGTATGTGCCAGCATTTCCTGAGTGGCTTCCTGCTGTAGAGCAGCGATCGCCTGCTCTATTTTTTCATTTCCCTGAAGACCTTTATCCTGATTTACATTCTTATTATCGCTCATATTGTTACCTTTCATCTGTGGTGATATCACTTTTCAGACAGTGTGTAAGATCATATTTCAGGGATGTCGGCGGCAAATCTCTCATGCCGCCGGCATCCTGTCATTTATTTATATTTCACAGCAGTTCCATATGCAATAACTTCTGCTGCCCCTGACATTACCTGGGAGGAGCCATATTTCACACCGATCAC
>ENA-OQIT01000144-OQIT01000144.1-human-gut-metagenome-genome-assembly--contig:-NODE-144-length-16714-cov-4.140110_pt1 | contig 16714 bp, 19 predicted proteins | sample MGYA00242587_ERZ504752 | MGnify/ENA primary metagenome ERZ504752 (study PRJEB26092, sample SAMD00036352) | human gut metagenome | host: Homo sapiens | study: EMG produced TPA metagenomics assembly of... | reverse complement strand
CTAACGTTGGCACGTAAAACCACACCGCCGCCTTCATCGATTATCTTTTGATTCATCATAGCCTGATATCTTCCGAGCATTAAGTTTGAAAATAGATAATCTTGTCTGATAGTTTCCATATCAACGCCTAAAAGATACAAAATTAAAACTGTAGCTAGACCAGTACGATCTTTTCCTTCAGAACAATGAAAAATAATTGCACCATCTTTAGTGTTAGCAAAAATATTCAGCAAACTTCTAAATGCCTTTTGTGAGTATTCTTGGCTAACGGAGAATAATATTGATGACACATCGTTTTAAAACCAGCATATTGATCTTTAGTATAGGTCTTCTTTAATTGCGCTATCTTTTGATCCGTTTCTGCACTTTGATTGCCATGAATTGGATTATCAATATGTTCTATTCCCGCTCCGGTTTTACGATTCCGGTCTTCTTTGTCACAGCGGAATACCTGTACAAAGTGAAGCTCCTGACGCTTATCTACCACATAAATCACTTCGTCCGGCTGGTACAGTTCTTCTCTCTCTACCAGTGTCGCCAGATCTGTCGTGTCATACAGTGCAGCCCCGTCTGACTTTAAGATCATACACGGAGGCACTTCTTTTTTGTCTGTCTCTTCCTGTACATCCACTACAAGAGCACCTTCATCATAGTGCGCATATCCTTTTTCTTTGAGCATCTCCACCATATCCGGAATATATTTCTGGGCATCTGCCTCTCCCTTCCAGAGGTCGAAAGACACGTTCAGATTTGCATAGTTTTTCTTCAAATCTGCTACAGAAACTGCCATAATGTGATTCCAGATCGCACGGAATCCCGGATGTCCGTTCTGCAGAAGGAACGTCGCCTGCAGTGCTTTTTCACGATACTCTTCATGTTCTTTTGCATAAGCGCTGGCCGTCGGGTAGATTTCCTCAAGCTCTCCGATCGTAAACGGCGCCTCTTTCGGATATTCTCCGGTGAAGTTTTCATCAAAATATGGAAGCTCAGGTTTTCTCTTCTGCAATTCTGTAATGATCAGCCCCATCTGATATCCCCAGTCTCCCAGATGAATATCACCGATCACTTTGTTTCCTTTATAACGCAGGATTCTCTTTACACTCTCTCCGATGATCGCAGAACGCAAATGTCCTACATGCAGCGGTTTTGCCACATTCGGTCCGCCGTAATCCACCATGATCGTCTTTGGTGTCTCCATCTCTTCCACTCCCAGCTTTTCACTCGCTGCCATCTCATTGAGAAATGCCGCTGCAAAGGATGGTTTTACTTTCAGATTGATAAATCCCGGATTCACCGCTTCTGCTATTTCAAAACAGTCTTTTTCCTGCAGTCCTGCCACCACGTCATTTGCGATCATGATCGGCGCCTTTTTGTAAGTTTTTGCTGCTGCCATTGCTCCGTTGCACTGGTATTCACACAGATCCGGACGGTTTGACAAGGTTACTTTCGCAAATGCCGCATCATAACCGGCTGCCTCAAAGGCTTCTTTCATTTCTATTGTAATCAGTTCCAACAATGTTTTCACTTCTGTTCCACTCTCCGTTCTATTTTTCTTTCATTTTGCTATTTTATCATGTATAATGCTTTACGGCAAGCTGTTTGTACACGCATCCGAAAGGATTTATATAATAAGGAAAGAAGAGGATATATGTTATGAAATTAGGATCACATGTGGGCATGAGCGGTAAAGAGATGCTGCTTGGTTCCGCAAAAGAAGCCGTTTCCTACGGCGCAAACACATTTATGTTCTATACAGGAGCTCCGCAGAACACAAGGCGCAAAGAAATCAGCGAACTGAATATTTCATCTGCCTGGGAATATATGAAAGAACATGGCATTGACGAAATCATCGTACATGCTCCCTATATCATCAATCTGGGAAATTCTGTAAAACCTGAAACATTTGAACTTGCAGTCGAATTCCTGGCAAAGGAGATTGAGCGCACTGCCGCCTGCAAAAGCCATACTCTGGTACTTCATCCGGGTTCTCATGTAGGAGCCGGAACTGACGCCGGAATCCGCCAGATCATCAAAGGACTCAACGCTGTCCTGACAGCAGATACTCCCTGTCATATCGCACTGGAAACCATGGCCGGAAAAGGTTCCGAAATCGGCCGCACATTTGAAGAGCTTGCACAGATTTATGACGGCGTTGTATACAATGACAAGCTGAGAGTCTGCTTTGATACCTGCCATACCAGTGACAGCGGATATGATATCATCCACCATTTCGATGATGTGATCGATGAGTTCGACCGCCTGATCGGAAAAGATCAGATTGCCGTCTTTCACATTAATGACAGTAAAAATATTCCGGGAGCCGCAAAAGACCGGCATGCCAATATCGGTTTCGGACATATCGGATTTGACGCGATACACCATATCGTACACCACAAAGATTTTATGGATATCCCGAAAATTCTGGAAACACCGTACATTCCATCGGCTGTCAAAGAGAAGAAATCCTATGCCCCTTACAAATATGAGATTCGTATGTTAAAGGAAGGGATCTTTCACCCGGAACTGCCTGCCAAAATTCTTGCGGCAAATGAAAAGTAGCTTGACAAATCCGCAACTTCATTATACGATTGTATTACATATATAGTACAGTTAGTTTTTCATAGAAAACGAGGTGATCAAATGCCATGGGAATTGGACAATGACCGTCCCATCTATCTACAGTTGATGGAGCGTATTCAGCAGGATATCGTATCCGGCATCTACAAACCCGGTGACAGACTTCCCTCTGTCCGGGATCTCGCCGTAGAAGCTGCCGTGAATCCGAACACAATGCAAAAAGCACTCTCCGAACTGGAACGGAGCGGACTGGTATATTCTCAGCGGACAAGCGGACGTTTTATTACAGAAGATACCCAGCTGCTGGATGAAATGAAGACCAGTCTCGCATCCGAACATATCCTGCAGTTTCTTGAAAAGATGAAACAGCTCGGCTTTCAGAAAGAAGAAATTGCTGCGTTGATACAGAAAGCACTCAAGGAGGTAAACCTATGAACCCCATTCTCGAATGCAAGGGGCTGACCCGAAAATTCAATCACTTTTTTGCACTTTCCAATGTTGATCTGACTCTGGAACGCGGAGAGATCATCGGCCTGCTTGGACCAAACGGAAGCGGAAAGACGACTCTGATCAAACTGATCAACGGGCTTCTTTTACCAACTGACGGACAGATCACAGTAAACGGATCAGTTCCCGGTGTAGAGACGAAGAAAATCGTTTCCTATCTTCCGGAGCGCGGATGTCTGGATGAACGCCGCAGGATTTCAGAGCTGATTTCCTATTACAGTGACTTTTACTCCGATTTTGATGTCTCCCGTGCTCATACGATGTTAAAGGATCTGGATATCGATCCTTCGCTTCGTCTGAAAACACTCTCAAAGGGGACAAAAGAAAAAGTCCAGCTCATCCTTGTCATGAGCCGGAATGCACAGCTTTACGTATTAGATGAACCGATCGGCGGTGTAGATCCTGCAGCCAGAGATTATATTCTCCGGACCATCCTGACAAACTACAACGAAGATGCGTCTGTTTTGATCTGTACCCATTTGATCGCAGATGTAGAAAATGTTCTGGATCGGGTTTTATTTCTGCAAAACGGGCAGATTACACTCAACGCCTCTGTCGATGAGATCCGCAGCGGACACAAAAAATCGGTAGATGCTTTATTCCGGGAGGTATTTCGATGTTAAAAAAATTGATCAAACATGATTTAAAATATGGAGTACGTATATTTGCAGTCCTGCATATCATTCTGATCATCGGCTGTCTGATCGCACGCTTCCTTGTAATCGATCATCTTGACTTTTCAGCAGCTCCTGAAGAATTTGCTCCGGTTATCGCCCTTTTGATCGTCGTGCTCACAATGCTGTTTTCTGCGATTTCCTTTGGATGCTGTATCATGTATGCCGTCCGGTTTTATAAGAACCTGTTTACAGATGAGGGATACATCACCTGGACGCTTCCGGCGTCACCGCTGACCCAGCTCTGGGCGAAGATTCTGTCTGCCTCCATCTGGTATGTGCTGGATCTTACAATCTGCTTTGCCGCTGCGTGGTTTTTGATTTCGGGAGACAATATACAGTCTGCTCTGGAAAGGATCAAACCTGACTTTCAGGCTGCACTTGGTATGTCCTTCTCTTCCTTTTGCGGTCTTGTTGTATTTTTTTCATTTGTCGGAATTCTTTCCTGCGTGCTATTTATTTATACAAGTATTGCAATCGGACAGCTGGTTCCCGCACATCGGATCATTGTATCCATTGCTGTATATTTTATTCTGAATCTCATTACTCAGATTATCAGCATAGGAGTATCCATCATCACCAGTGTCTTTCCTGATTATGTTTTTTCTCCTGCACAGACCAGCTTTTCAGAGTATTTCTTTCAGATGCTCCTGATCGGAACCTGTACTACGACAGTACTTGCCATTGCAGGATACTTTATTACTTATCGGATTTTGCAAAGAAAAGTGAATTTGATTTAAAAGAAGGGATTGAAGCACATCCGCCCGGATGCCGCTCAATCCCTTTTACTGATCTCTTTTCGATATAAAAAATACACGTCTGGGCGGAGTCGAACCGCCGCACATGCCTCCGGAGGGCATCGCTCTATCCACTGAGCTACAGACGCATAATCTTTTGTGTCCTTTGAATTTCAACCGGACACTTTATATATCCTAGCACAATTTTACAATCTTGTAAAGAGCATTTCTTTCAAATTTCTCATTCCATCTTTTCTTTTTAAAAGGCCATTTGTATTTTCCCCAATCCTCTTTCATAAAGATATGCATGATCACTGAGCACTTCTTCTGTGTCTACCTGTGTATGATTGATATCCTGTATCATAGCATCCAGTTCCTCTTTTGCAATTTCTCTTGATTTCGGCAAAATGATCACTTCATGGATACTGCTCGGGAGAATATAAAAATCCTCTTTCAAAATTTCACCGATCATCTCAAGAACATGCGGATAAAACATACAGGCTGCCCCCTGGATCTTGCTGGAATTCGTCAGTACATACATCTGACATTCTCTCTGCATGCCGCGGATTGCCTCCACTTCAATTCCGGTTATCCTGCGGATCATATCGGGAAGTGAGCAGAATTCCGCCGGAAGCAGTCTGACAGCACTTCGCATGGCCATTTCATATAATTCCTCTGTTTCAAGATTCCATTGCCTCATATACTCATTTGTGATCTGCATTGTTGCGCTTCCCTCACATTGCCGGTCTAAAATGACATAAAAGGTCAGCGAAAGATCCAGCACATCCAAATGCGGGATTTCTTCCAGTAATTCCCTGTTTTTCTCCGTTTTTATCACTTTGATCCCCAGCTTATTCTTCCATGATTCCAGATTAAAAAAAGAATCCACATCTATGATATTTTTTGCCTTGATCTTTTGATAAAGCTGGCTGATCTCCGACACAATCTGTTCCAGAGTTTCCCCTTTTTGAAACTTCTCATAATATTCCTCCAGATAGATTGTCGGAAACAGATTGGATCCCGTTTCCTGAAGCAACAGTCCAACACGAATCTTCCCATTGTTTTTTACTGCTCTGTGTTCTCTTGCCTGTATCCCGTTTTTCCCCTCCTTTTGATTCATTGTTTCAATTGCTGCGCACACAAATTCTCTATATTCCATACTGTCTCCTTCCTGATTGTGTGCTCATCTTTTTGAGAAATGCGGCACGAATGTGCCTTTGAAATCTGATGTGAACAATATTATGTTTCTTGATTATATCCGACTCTGATGCGAAATACAACGAACTTTATATGAACTATCTATAAAGATTCTATAAATGTTACTGTTCACACCAATCCCCACCTTACCAAAAGAAAAAGACGCCCTGAGGCGTCTCCTTCGTATTAAACACGTGAGAGATATTCTCCTGAACGTGTATCAATCTTCAGTACATCTCCCTGTTCTACGAACAATGGTACCATAACAATTGCTCCTGTCTCTACAGTTGCAGGTTTTGTAGCTCCCTGTGCTGTATCTCCCTTGAATCCAGGCTCTGTCTCTGTAATCGCAAGCTCTACGAACAGAGGTGGCTCTACTGAGAATACGTTTCCATTGTGTGAACAGATCTTTACTACTTCGTTCTCTTTTACAAATTTCAGAGAATCTCCTACAACATCTTCGTTCAGAGCGATCTGATCATATGTCTCTACGTCCATAAAGTTAAACAGATCTCCGTCTCTGTAAAGATACTGCATGTCTTTTCTGTCAATATGTGCTTTCGGGAATTTTTCAGTTGGTCTGAAAGTTTTCTCAACAACACCGCCACTGATGATATTTTTTAATTTTGTTCTAACAAATGCTGCACCTTTTCCAGGTTTTACGTGCTGGAATTCTAAGATCTGATAGATATTTCCGTCAATCTCAACGGTAACACCATTTTTAAAATCTCCTGCTGAAATCATCTGTAATCCTCCTTCAAATGCGCACTTTATGCGCTGCCTTTTCTCGACTGTTTATAATTCTATAATAGATTCTGTCTTTTTTCAACCTTTTTTATCCAGTTTCCGCTTCTTTTTATAAAAATGAAGAACAATTTTCTCCAAATAACGCTTCAAAACGATCTGAATCTCCTCTTTTGGATGGATCGGCTTCACTAAAATACTGTGAATCCCGGTTCTCTTTGCCCCCCATACATCGGTAAACAGCTGATCGCCAACAAACAGGGTGCGCTCCTTTGTTGTCCCCATAATCTTCATTGCCTTCTCATAATTCTTGATTGAAGGCTTGTGAGCATTATAGATATAAGCAGTCTGTATCTCCTGATTAAACATCTCCACACGCGGTTTCTGATTATTTGACAGAAGGCAGGAGGAAAATCCGATTTTGTTTAAACGCGTAAACAGCTTTTTTGCCCTTTCATCTGCCGGTGCTCCGTGTGGTACCAGTGTATTGTCGATATCAAAGATGACTCCCCGGTATCCCTTCTCATACAGCTCTTCAAAAGGAATCACATAAGCGGATGCCAGGTATTCATCCGGAAAAAATTTATCAAACATCTCTACTATCCATCTCCATCAATTTTGTAATCATCTCTTTGCAGATTTCCTGCACATTCTTCTCGTCTGTCTGCACGATCAAATCTGCTGCCGTCTCATATTTCTCCCGGCGCTTTTCCATCAGTTCTGCGATATATTCCACATTCTTATGATTCTTCAGCAGAGGTCTGTCATCATTCTCTTTGACACGTTCCAGAATCGTCTTTGGAGTAGCTGTCAGCAGAACCACATATCCATTTTTTTTCATTTCACTTACATTCTGACTGCGCATTGCAGCACCGCCGCCGCAGGAAATAATCGTCCGACTTGTTTTTTGCAGCTCAATCAGAAGATTCGTCTCAAGATTCCGGAAATACTCTTCTCCGTGCTTTTCAAAAATCTCCGGAATACTCATCCTCTGACGATCCGAGATGAGTTCATCCATTTCCACAATCTCCATGTCAAACCATTCTCCCAGAGTTCTTGCCACCGTCGATTTTCCAGCTCCCATAAATCCGATCAGTACGATATTATAATCACATGATTCCCGAAACTTTTTTATCATCAATTCATTCATATTTTCGCCCTCTGCTCTTTCCCTTTAACTCTTCTGTCCGTTTATTATAACAAGCATTGTTTCAGACCGCAAGAGATATACTTTTTCGTTTCCTTTAATCCGTACCGCCTTTCGCCAGTGCATTCGCCACATCCTCTTTGAAATTCGCCCATGCCTCTTCATTTTCCACAAAGTATTTCGGACAATTTTTTCCGGTCACATCATAGTGGCGGATCACTGTATCCGCAGTCAGACTGTACTTTCTGCAAAGCCATGCGGTCAGCTGCACCATCGACTGATAGGTTTCTTCTGTAAACTTTCCTGTTTCGTCCGGATGACAGCATTCGATCGAAATGGTATCCTTATTCCGCTCGTTGGATGCATATGCCACCTCCCATGTGGGCACACACTGAATGATCTCTCCTTCCAGTCCCACGACAAAATTACTGCTTGCTGATGTCTCATGGGTGTCCTTAAGTCCTTCAAAATAATCTCTGTTCTCCTGTGCAGTAGAGCCCGGATTCGCCGTATAATGAATCACGATTCCTGTGATCCCGTCTGACTCGATTCCCGGTCTGGAGTACTCATTGATATCCAGAAGCTGTACATCAATCTCCGGTCTGGACGCATCCACATCCGCCCGCATCTCTCCTTGCTTTTTTGAGATGCATGACCTTAAGATCAGCACTATTGTCAATAACAGCAGCGCTGCCAGTCCGGCTCTTGCATAGAATACTTTCCTGTCACTTCTTCCCCGTCCATATCTTCTTCTTTTTCTTCTGTTGGATCTTATTTTCATCTGAACTCCTGATTTCAAAAATGCCGGAACAGTTTCCTGCTCCGGCACTCCTTCACTTTATTCATCTACACTGTAGTTAGGTGCTTCTTTTGTAATATGAATGTCATGTGGATGACTTTCTTTCAAGGATGCAGCTGAAATCTTAACAAACTGTCCGTTCTCTTTCAGTGCCTCAATATTTGCAGTTCCGCAGTATCCCATTCCTGCACGGAGGCCTCCCATGAGCTGGAATACGGTATCTTCTACTGTTCCTTTGTATGCAACACGTCCTTCCACACCTTCCGGAACTAATTTCTTTGCATCTGCCTGGAAGTAACGATCCTTGCTTCCGTTTTCCATAGCTGCGATAGATCCCATACCACGGTATACTTTGTATTTTCTTCCCTGGTATAATTCAAATGTTCCCGGGCTCTCGTCACATCCGGCAAAGATACTTCCCATCATACAAACATTCGCTCCTGCTGCAATCGCCTTTGTCATATCTCCGGAATACTTGATACCACCGTCTGCGATAACCGGAATTCCGTACTCTTTTGCCACTGCATAGCAGTCCATAACAGCTGTTACCTGTGGTACACCGATACCTGCAACCACACGAGTCGTACAGATTGATCCAGGTCCGATACCAACTTTTACGGCATCCACACCGGCTTCGATCAAGGCTCTTGTCGCCTCCCCTGTAGCAACATTTCCTGCAATGACCGGAAGATTTGGATATTTTTCTTTGACCATACGCACTGTGCGCAGAACATTCTCAGAATGTCCATGTGCAGAGTCCATCACGATCACGTCTACCTTCGCATTCACCAGCGCCTCTACACGCTCCAGACAGTTTGCTGTGATTCCGATCGCCGCTCCGCAGAGAAGTCTTCCCTGACCGTCTTTCGCTGACAGTGGATATTTGATCTGTTTCTCAATGTCTTTGATCGTGATCAGACCTTTTAAATTTCCATCTTTGTCCACGATCGGAAGTTTTTCTTTTCTTGCCTTTGCAAGGATCTTCTTTGCATCTTCCAGTGTGATTCCTTCCGGTGCTGTGATCAGCCCTTCTGAAGTCATGGATTCTTTTATTTTCTTAGAGAAATCTTCCTCAAATTTCAAATCACGGTTTGTAATAATTCCAACCAGCTTTTTCCCTTCTGTGATCGGCACTCCGGAAATTCTGAATTTTGCCATCAGATCATTGGCGTCCGCCAGTGTATGATCCGGAGAAAGAGAAAACGGATCTGTGATAACCCCATTCTCTGATCTCTTTACTTTGTCTACCTCTTCTGCCTGCTGCTCGATCGTCATGTTTTTATGAATGATACCGATTCCTCCCTGACGTGCCATGGCGATCGCCATGCGGTGCTCAGTAACTGTATCCATACCAGCACTCATCATCGGAATGTTCAGTTTAATCGTCTTTGTCAGATATGTGGATAAGTCCACCTGATTTGGAATGACCTGTGAATATGCCGGTACTAACAGGACATCGTCAAATGTAATACCTTCTCCGATTATTTTTCCCATGATTTATTTCCTCTCTTTCTCTAATATGTATGTCCATAGATTATCTGTTATGGTACAAAAATTCCCACCACTTGTCAAGCCTATTCCCACTTACAATTTATTTTTATCCTGATTTATTTTAACTCCCATTATTAAGCAATACTTATAGATAATGTCTCATTCATAATTTTTACATAATTTCTCAGTTTTTCTATAATTCTTTTGTCTATTACTGCCGAAATCCCGAAAATAAAAAAAGAGCCCCGGGTATCTGTATCAAAACAGATATCCGGGAAACCTCTTATCATTACATCATTCCCATTCCACCAGGTGCTGCCGGCATTGCCGGTGTCTCTTCTTTAATCGTAGAAACAACAGATTCTGTTGTCAGCAGAGTAGATGCAACACTGTTTGCATTCTGCAGTGCGCTTCTTGTCACTTTGGCAGGATCCAGAATTCCTTCACTTACCATATCTACATATTCTTCTTTGTAAGCATCAAATCCGACTCCAGGTTCTGATTCTCTTACTTTATTGATGATCACTGCACCTTCCAGACCTGCATTTGTTGCAATATGGAACAATGGAGCCTCCAGAGCTTTCAGGATGATATTCGCACCTGTCTTCTCATCACCTTCCAGAGTCTCTGCAAGTTTTGCAACTTCTTTAGAAGCATGGATATATGCAGATCCACCGCCTGCGATGATACCTTCCTCTACTGCTGCTCTTGTCGCATTGAGTGCATCTTCCATACGCAGTTTTGCTTCTTTCATCTCAGTTTCTGTCGCTGCTCCCACACGAATCACTGCAACACCGCCTGCCAGTTTTGCAAGTCTTTCCTGTAATTTTTCTCTGTCAAATTCAGATGTTGTCTCCTCGATCTGTTTTTTGATCTGAGCCACTCTGTCTTCGATTGCTTTCTTATCTCCGCATCCGTCAACAATGACTGTGTTCTCTTTCTGAACTTTTACAGATTTTGCACGTCCGAGCAGGTCCATTGTTGCTTCTTTCAGGTCCATTCCAAGTTCATCGGAAATTACCTGTCCGCCTGTCAGGATTGCAATATCATTGAGCATTTCTTTTCTTCTGTCCCCGTATCCAGGAGCTTTTACTGCAACAACATTAAATGTTCCGCGCAGTTTGTTTACGATCAGAGTTGTAAGAGCTTCTCCTTCAATATCCTCTGCAATGATCAGAAGTCTTGCTCCTGACTGTACGATCTGCTCCAGCAATGGAAGGAGATCCTGAATATTGGAAATCTTCTTGTCTGTGATCAGGATGTACGGATCATCCAGAACTGCTTCCATCTTCTCCATATCTGTCGCCATATATGCAGAAATATATCCGCGGTCAAACTGCATACCTTCTACCAGATCCAGCTCTGTCTGCATTGTCTTGGATTCTTCGATCGTGATAACACCATCTTTGGAAACTTTCTCCATTGCATCTGCAACCATATTTCCAACCGCTTCATCACCGGAAGATACTGCTGCAACTTTTGCGATCTGGTCTTTTCCTGTTACCTGACGGCTCATATTTGCAATTGCTTCCACTGCTGCATCTGTCGCTTTTTTCATACCTTTACGCAGTACGATCGGGTTTGCTCCTGCTGCAAGGTTCTTCATTCCTTCATTTACCATTGCCTGTGCCAGAACAGTCGCTGTTGTTGTTCCGTCTCCGGCTACATCGTTTGTCTTCGCTGCAACTTCACGGATGAGCTGTGCTCCCATATTTTCAAATCCGTCTTCCAGTTCGATTTCTTTTGCGATCGTCACACCGTCATTTGTGATCAATGGTGTTCCGAACGATTTATCCAGAACAACGTTTCTTCCTTTTGGTCCCAAAGTTACTCTTACAGTATCTGCAAGCTGGTTTACACCTTTTTCCAGAGCGGCTCTTGCCTCTGCTCCATATTTAATTTCCTTTGCCATTTTCATTCACACTCCTGTTATACTTCGTCTGTTAACTGTTTCCAAAAAATTGTCTCTTTCTTCTATTTTACAACTGCAAGGATATCATTCTGTTTTACGATAATGTACTCTTCTCCATCCAGCTCTACATCTGTTCCTGCATATTTGGAATAGATTACTTTATCTCCTACAGCTACCTGCATTGTCACTTCTTTCCCGTCTACCATTCCACCAGGTCCGACTGCAATTACCTCTGCTTCCTGTGGTTTTTCTTTTGCCTGACCAGGCAAAACGATTCCTGACTTTGTTGTCTCTTCTGCTTCTAATTGCTTTAATACGATTTTATCGCCTAATGGTACTAATTTCATGGTAAATCCTCCTTATTTTATACGTTATTAGCACTCGTTCATATCGAGTGCTAAACCTCATGAATATAAAATAGCACTCTGTTTTCTATTTGTCAACAGAGATTCAAAAATTTTATATTTAGTTTATTTTCTTTTTACAGGTCCTTTCATATCCGAAATTGTATAGAATCCATTCTCAATATGAAAGACCAAAATTTTCCCGTGTTCACACTGATATCGCTCCTGTACCACGCCCGTGCAGAACAAAAGCTCTGTCCTTGTGGAAATATAGCACTGATACTTTGCATCCAGCGAGATTGCTGTCAGATCGTCCTCCTTTAATTGTAAGTATATGTAATCCTCTTCCATATCATAACGAAAAACCTGACAGTGATGTGTCTCATCATCCAGGATCGCATCTGCCGCGATCACTTTCTCCATCTGAAGATCTACTGCATTGCCTTCATACATGTTCTTTTCCTCCTGCTCTTCTTACCTGTAGTCAGAGAAAGGGCATCAGCTTGCTGATACCCTTTTATCTTCTGTACGATTTTTACAAACGTTCTTTTTTGATCTTTTCCAATTCGGTAAAGACATAGTCATTCAACACCTTAATGTATGTTCCCTTCATTCCGGAGGAACGGGATTCGATCACTCCGGCACTCTCAAATTTTCGAAGTGCATTGACGATCACGGATCTTGTGATTCCTACACGGTCTGCAATCTTGCTTGCCACCAGAATTCCCTCTGTTCCATCCAACTCTTCAAAAATATGAATGATCGCCTCCAGTTCAGAGAATGAAAGTGTGCTGATCGCTGACTGTACGATATGTTCCTTTCTCGTCTCCTCTGCACTCTCCTCATTCACAGACCGGAGCATCTCCAGTCCGACAACTGCTGTCCCATACTCACTTAAGATGATATCATCAATGGAATACAACTCATTCTGCTTATAAATAAAGAGTGTTCCAAGGCGTTCTCCCGCAATATCAATGGGGACGATAATTGCCTGATATCCCTGCACTTTTCCCGATGAAAAACCAAGTGTCTCCAAATTCACATTCTCTTTGGTAGAAAGTACATTGAGCAGACGCTCATTGAGCATCTCATCGATATGCGCTCCCACAGACTCTACGATCAGTTCATTGATTGCATCTACATGCGCACTTTTGCTGACTCCGAGGATCTTTCCTTTTTTACTGACTACCAGGACATTGGAGTTCAGGATCTCTGTGAGGACAGCACAAATATCATTAAACACCACTTTGCTGGAATTATTATTATGCAATAATTTATTTATTTTTCTTGTCTTATCTAATAACTGTACGCTCATCCGTCTCCTCCAGACTCAATTGTATATACAACTCGTTCCTATTCAATAGACACCCTCATGTTATCATACAATTCACGAATTTTCAATGAAATTGTTGCAATTTCCTCTTGTTTTTATTCGAAATCCTTCTAATTTCCCTTCAAATTTCGGACATATCCACACTGCTCGTTTGCGCAGACCAGTTTATTCCCTTTTTCCACCATGTATCCGCCACATTCCGGACATTTTTCTTTGGACGGTTTCTGCCATGACATAAAATCACATTCCGGATTATTTTCACATCCGTAATACTTTCTTCCCTTCTTCGTCTTGCGGATCACAACTTCTTTTCCACAGACCGGGCAGGCAACACCGATCTTCTCCAGGTACGGTTTTGTGTTGCGGCAATCCGGAAATCCCGGACAGGCCAGGAATTTTCCGTGAGGACCGTATTTGATCACCATGTTTCTTCCACACTCTTCACAGATTACATCCGTTACTTCATCCTCGATCTTCACGCTCTCTAATTCTTTCTCCGCAGTTTTCACTGCTTCATCCAGATCCGGATAGAAGTTACTTACGACAACTTTCCACTGCACTTTTCCTTCTTCCACCATATCCAGAAGCCCTTCCATGTTGGCCGTAAAGTTGACATCCACAATACTAGGAAACGACTGCTTCATAATATTGTTGACTACTTCTCCGATCTCTGTGATATACAGATTCTTGGCTTCTTTGGTAATATAACGTCTTCCGAGAATTGTGGAGATTGTTGGTGCATAGGTACTCGGACGTCCGATTCCAAGCTCCTCCAGTGCCTTTACAAGTGTTGCCTCTGTATAGTGTGCCGGAGGCTGTGTGAAATGCTGTTTGGTATCAAACTCTTCTTTCGTCAGTTCCGAATCCATGCTCAATCCGTTGACCAGAACATTGCTCACTTCTTTTTCTTCATCCGCCTCTGTATATACCGTACGGAATCCCTCAAATGCCACTTTAGATGTCGCTACGGTAAACATGTATTCTCCCGCTCCGATCTTCACAGAAGTCGTCTCATATTTTGCAGGCTGCATCCGGCTTGCGGCAAACCGTTTCCAGATCAGCTGATACAGACGGAACTGATCTCTGGAGAGAGACTCTTTCAACGAAGCCGGTGTCATGGAAATGTCCGTCGGTCGGATTGCCTCATGCGCGTCCTGTATCTTCTTCTCAGTCTTTTTATTTGCTTCTCCTGCTGCTGAATACTCTGCGCCGTAATTCTCTGTGATGTACGCTCTCGCCGCTGCATCTGCTTCCTCTGAAATACGGGTAGAATCAGTACGCAGATACGTGATCACACCGATCGTACCGCTGCCCTTTACGTCAATTCCTTCATACAGCTGCTGTGCAATACGCATCGTCTTCTGTGTACCGAAGTTGAGCACCTTTGCTGCCTCCTGCTGCAAAGTGCTGGTTGTAAACGGAAGCGGCGCTCTTCGGATACGCTCTCCCTTTTTGATATCTTTTACTTCGTATGTTTCTTTTTCCAAAGCCTGTAAAATCTCATCCAGCTCCTCTTTGGAATGGATCGTCATCTTCTTTTTCTCGGTTCCATAGAACTTGGCAGTGAGCGGTCTTTTCTCTCCTTTCACCTTTAAGATTGCATCCAGACTCCAGTATTCTTCCGGAATAAATGCATTGATCTCTTCCTCCCGGTCCGCAATGATACGAAGTGCTACAGACTGCACGCGTCCGGCGCTCAATCCCCGTTTTACTTTTGCCCACAAAAGCGGACTGATCCGATATCCTACCATTCTGTCCAGAACACGTCTTGCCTGCTGTGCGTCCACCAGATCCATATCAATATCTCTTGGTGTTTTTAATGACGCCTTGACTGCATTCTTTGTGATCTCGTTGAATGTAATACGGCGCATTTTTTTTCTCATCCAATTTCAGCGCTGCTGCAAGATGCCATGAAATTGCCTCTCCTTCACGGTCGGGGTCGGTCGCCAGATATACTTTGTCGGCTTTCTTCGCTTCCTTTCTCAGGTTTGCGAGAATCTCCCCTTTTCCCCGAATGGTAATATATTTGGGCTCAAAGTCATGCTCCACATCGATTCCGAGCTGACTTTTCGGCAAATCTCTGACATGCCCGTTTGATGCCGCTACTGTATAGTTCTTTCCAAGAAATTTTTTGATCGTCTTCACTTTCGCCGGTGACTCCACAATTACCAGATAATGTGCCATTGAAACATTTCCTCCATCCGGCGCCCTCACGCCGTCATTTCACTTTTATATAATAATTTTTTGAGATTTCTCTGATATATCCCTGTAATTCCAAAGACACTAAAAGCTTTAAAACTTCCTCCGGGCGCAGCTTTGTTTCTTCTGTCAGCTGCCCCACGCTCTTTGGATACAGACCGACACAACTATACACCATATATTCAGGACTTTCAAGCATTTTTTCATTTTTGTCTGATTTTTCACATTCCCCGCTATATGCAATGCCCATCTCATCCAGCAGATTTTCCGGGCTTAAAAGAATTCCGGCCCCCTGAAAGATCAGGCGGTTACACCCTTGACTTAAGCTGCTGTTAACAGGCCCCGGCAGCGCATAGACATCCTTTCCCTGCTCCAGTGCCAGATCTGCCGTGATCAGTGATCCACTCCTCTCTCTTGCCTCCATAACGAGCACAATATCTGACAGCGCGCTGATGATCCGGTTTCGCCTCGGAAAATGCTGCGGAAGCGGCGGTGTGCCGGGCGGGAGTTCTGAAAGGATCCCGCCTTCCTGCTCCAGGATATCCAGATATAATCCCATATGGTTTTTCGGATAACAGACATCTACCCCGCTCCCCAAAACAGCAAAGGTCTTTCCACCTCCCAGCAGAGCACCTCTCTGTCCGATCCCGTCTACGCCGCGCGCAAGTCCGCTGATCACCTGAATTCCACATTCCGCCAGTTTTTTTCCCATATTCCAGCGCATATTTTTCTCCATAGGGAGTACAGCTTCTCGCTCCCACAATGGCTGCCGCACGCGCAGTATTATCCGGCAGCTTTCCTTTCACATACAACGCATACGGCGGATCATAGATTTCTTTTAAACGACCTGGATATTCCTTTTCTCCCCACGGGATCACCGAGATTCCTTTTTGTCTCATTGCTTCATAATTTCTGTCCAGCTCCTCTTTCTTTTTCGTCCTCCAGCAGCTTCCAAATTTCCTGTTCCTTGAGCAGCTGCATCTTTCTGAGTGCAGTTTCTTCTATATAATAAATGGCTTCTGCTGTCCCTGCTTTTTCTTTTAATTTTATTTT
>ENA-OQIT01000143-OQIT01000143.1-human-gut-metagenome-genome-assembly--contig:-NODE-143-length-16738-cov-4.058034_pt1 | contig 16738 bp, 16 predicted proteins | sample MGYA00242587_ERZ504752 | MGnify/ENA primary metagenome ERZ504752 (study PRJEB26092, sample SAMD00036352) | human gut metagenome | host: Homo sapiens | study: EMG produced TPA metagenomics assembly of... | reverse complement strand
TTCTCTGTTCTGTTTTGTCTTCTCCGGCAAACTCCAAGTTGCCGAATGTCTTTTCCATGTTGGGGATAACGAATTTTAATTCCATATAGATGTACCTGTCCTTTCTGAATGTTGTGTTTGATGGTTGTTTTGGGATTCTGGTTTGGAAGCGGAGGGGAACGCTCCGGCGGTGGTTTCTTCGTAGTATCACATCCTTTCTGGTTTTAGGGTAAAAAAATAGACGCTCAGTTTTGAACGTCTATAAAAAGTTACTATGCAGTTTTTAGTTAGTTTATATCATCAGAGGATTTGTTTTTATCTTCCAAATCAATATCAATTTGAATACCCAACAACTTGCTTTCGGGAGAATCGTCATTTAACTCTAAGATGATATTATTAGTAACGATTTCTTCGTATTCTGTGTCGGACATCAATGATTGAAATGATAAAAGGGCATCTTCATTGATAGAACATATATATTGAAAATTCTCTTTTGGGCATGTTTCAGAAACAATACGGAAAAGAGTTTCACGTTGGCGGGGGTCCATATTAGCAAATAGTCTACTATCATGGGCAATAAAACTCATTTTGCTTTTTCTACATATTAAGAGCAGAAAGTCAAAACAAAACATACGAACTTCGTTCACGCCATCGGATGAATCGTCCTCAATTCGAGCTTCAAGAGTATATCTTAAAGTATTTTCGCCAGAATTATTTTTAATAACTAAGCCACTACGCTTTTTGGGATAGAAGCGTTTAGCAAATGTCCAATATTTATTTTTTAATTCTGATAAATATTCTGCTTCATCATCAAGATACGTTTGTGTTTCTTTATCTTGTATGATTAAATTTGCCTTAATATCTAGTACAGTGTCTTTGTATGTTTTCAAAATCCGTTGATACTCATGTATTCTATTTAGCTCATTTTGTAAAGCAGCTAATTGTTTAGTTAATGCAACATATTCTTCTAATGCACCATGAGAGTTCAAGAAATCTAACAATTCGTCCATCCGTTGTCCTAAGACATTTATTTTATCATCAATTTCTTGTAATTCTACTTTTTGCTTATTTAATTCTTTTCTTAAACGAGCATTTCTAGTAGTTAATAAATTGGAGTGAAATTGTAAAACCTCATCAATATTCTTCTTAACCATAGCAGGTATTTCTACATTAGCAGCTTCGTAAATTTTTAATAGTTTTTCTTCTTTAACCTGAGCAGTTTCTTTAAAAGATTCTTCTATATTCTTGATGTAATTGCTGATTAAAACACGTCGATTTTCAAGGGCTTTTTTTTGATAACTTTTTTCATCTGCTTCTTTTTCAAGCTCATGATAATTATTAGAAACTTTAAAAGCAGAAATTTCTTTTTCAAGCTCAGAAATTCTATATTCCAAATCTGCAACATCTAATTCTGCGTCATTTTTTCCTAAATAATATTGTTTAAATATAGGGTCTTTTTTTATTGCTTTTTCAGTTGCACATGCAGCTAATTGCTTTTCACGAAGTTCCTTCTTACTGATAATTAAATCAGTATCTATGCCAAGCAGATAACAGTTATTTAAAATTTTGCTATAATCTGTTTCTTTAGGAACAAAGGAATCGAAAGTTGAATAACAAGACCGGTAACGACGTACAAATCTTGAAAATAAGGTATTCCAAGTCATATTTTTTGGATTTGATGAAATTCCAAAGCACAGCTTGAGCAATTTTTGACGTAAAACAGTAACAGTTAAAGTCTCACCACAAAAGTTTATTTTATTTTGTTCATTTGTACTACGGGTAGAATCATATTTTACACCATCAATTTCAAAATTAAGAGTAAACTCCCAATCAGGCAATTTCTGAGCGAATGAGGTAATTTTATTTGCACCTAAACAAAAATGAATAAGGTGCAATGTTAGAGATTTTCCTACTCCGTTATAGGTATTTCCATCATTTTCATCAAGAGGAGCAACCTGTTTTCCAACAATAATGTTGATACCATCTTTAAAAACTATAGGATGAAAAGATGGTTTATTAGCTCTTAAACTAAGCAGCTTCATAACATAATAGCCCCCTTTCGTTAATTTTGATAGCTCCGATAATATAAAGATAATCTAAGGCAATAACAAATTGGTCGAAGGAAAATTTAACAGGATATTTTTTATTTGTATACGAATCCTTGTAATATTCCCATAAATCTTCAACAGAAATGGGTTCGGTTAATTTTTCCAGTAAAAAAGCCCCAAAGCCAAAATATGATTCGTTAATAGATAACTGTTTTTTGGGTAATATCATAATTTTCCTCCTTTCCTTAATGATTATTGCGGTTCTTCAAAAATATCACAACTTGAAAAATAATAAGCCATTAAAACCAGTACGCTTGTTTGAATGGGTGAGGTGTTTTTACTGCTTGCTTTTTCTAAAATATAATAAAAACGACAATCAGAACAATTTTCTTGTGTATCAGGAATATTTTCTTTAGATTGTTCATATAAAGCGTTAAATTTTTTCTGCAATATTTCTTTAACACCAGGGTTATCATTGAAATAAAGCATTAAGGTTCCTTCTTGATAGCTACCAACAACAAGCCGAGATTTTACTACTTCGCTTAACCCATTAAATGCGATTTTTTCATCAAAATCAGGAACTGTCAAATTATCCATTGAGTTCATTGGAAGTTCTGCATTTATCAAATAAGTAACGGTTTCATGAAGTGCTTCATACTCAACAACAGGTATTATCTCATCTGGTATAAAGCCTATAATATCTTGTTTGTCTAAATCATCTAAAGACATAAATACCTTTTCTAAATCTTTTGCGGTAAAAGTATCTATGTCACTTTGTGCATATTCAGGGGCGTTGTTCAATTCCAATGCCATTTGAATTATTGGTGCAGGTAATCCTTTATATTTGTCATTGACAACAAAAAAGAATTTCTTTATAGGACACAAACTATTCCAATGATTATATAAGCCAGAAAAATCTGTTTTTAATTTCTTTACAGCTTCACGAATAGTCGTATCTTTGGTAATATCTTCAGGAGAGAAAATTTGATAATAGGTTCCTGTAGTACGGTCAAAACCATCATTTTTCATGTCCCCTATATTACCATAGGCTTTTACTGGTTGAAAATTGGGATTTGCTTTTGTCATCACAGAAACAAAGAAATCCTCATATTGTTGCCCTGTATATTGTAGTATATGGTTACTAAAAATTATTTTTGCTATGTAATGTTCAGCGTTACCTATGGGGAACACCTCACTTTCTGTTGGGTATAGATATTAATAGTATACCACAATATGAGTTGCGTGCGTTATTTTTTTGCTTTTATGAGAAAAATTTTTCATAAAAATAGACGTTTCATGTTTTCACACAAAACGTCTATTCCTTGCATTAAGGAAAAGAGTATCGTATAATCTTGATAAATGGTTTCCTAGTTGGAACTGAGCCAGCTAACACGTTGCTAACACTTTTGCTACCAGTACAGGATATTTCGTGAATCTATCTTCCGCACAGACCTCACGCTTTTCCTGCATTATAAGGTGTTAGATGGTATTACAGGAGGTTAGAAACTACTTGTTACGAAAGGACATTTAGAACTCCTAAGGATCAAGTGCAGGTTCGATTCCTGCAGGGAACGTTTTCAAAACGAGGACAGCAGCTTTCTTTATTCAGCCACTGTCCTCGTTTTATTTTTCTATTTCTCTTTTCTTCTTACAAAAACAACTACACCTATCACCGCAATACAAGCAACGCAAAAAATCACATACGATTTTGAATATTTAAAAATTCACATATCCCTGCAGCCAGATCTCTCCTTTAAATCGTCTTCCAATCTCTGGCTCTCCCAGAACCTCTTTCTTCGGAACACAAACATCGAACTCCAGTTCATTGACATCTAGTTTCATCTGATAAAGCCGTTCTCCGGTCAATGTATTCTCCCGCTCTCTGATCGCCAGAATCTCTCCCATAATTGAATACAGATCACATTCCACACCATAAGGCATAAAGTAACTGTCCACAATGGAATATACATCCTCTGTAGCCAATCTACGAGAAACTTTTGAGTAGATATCCATATCTTCCAGAGTCAACGTTTCAATTGCTCCCTGATCTCCATTACGGGCAGCACTCAAAAGTTTCTTTCGTGTTTTTGCTTCCTCTCTTGCGAAACGCATCTGTGTCTCGCTTTTTCTTACAGGCAGCAGGATTCTCCCGGACAGAGCAAGACCGGAAAAAGTGACACCGTTTGGAGCTCCTGTCATCATACCCAGCTGACGCTCTTTCATATATTCTACGCCATTTTGCATTGTAAAAATCAGACTGATCCCCACTTTTGCATCTTCACAGATTCCTACGTACTGTTCGCGCTCGATTCGTTTTTCAATGGAAACATCTGCATATGTTGTAACACCACTTCCCTGAAAATACGGGAAATAGTATTCCATATCAAACTGGTCATGATCATCCAGTTCTCCACACAATGTAATCCCCACATCCTGACCGTATTCCTTTTGAAATTCACAGTAGTCTGCTTCTTCATTATAGGAAACGGTCATCTGATGGGTAAAGGTTTCTCTTGTCTGCTCCAATATTTCTTTTAGCTCTGCTTTTTTCTTGATGGGACCAAACCCAATTGCTTTCAAATACTGATGCATATTACTCCTTATTTTTTCGGTTCGATCACTGCATTTCCACCCATATATGGACGTAACGCTTCCGGAATCTTCACAGATCCATCTGCCTGCAGATTGTTCTCCAGGAACGCGATCAGCATTCTTGGTGGTGCAACAACTGTATTATTCAGTGTATGTGCAAAATATTTTCCGTCTGCACCTTTTACACGGATACCAAGTCTTCTGGCCTGTGCATCTCCCAGATTTGAGCAGCTTCCTACTTCAAAGTATTTCTGCTGTCTTGGAGACCATGCCTCCACATCCACAGACTTCACTTTCAGATCCGCAAGATCTCCGGAACAGCATTCCAGTGTGCGAACCGGAATATCCATAGAACGGAATAAATCCACTGTGTTCTTCCACAATTTTTCATACCAGTCCATGCTCTCTTCCGGTTTACATACAACGATCATTTCCTGTTTTTCGAACTGGTGAATACGATATACACCACGTTCCTCAATTCCGTGTGCCCCTTTTTCTTTTCTGAAGCATGGAGAATAACTTGTCAGTGTCTGTGGCAGCTGCTCTTCCGGAAGAAGTGTATCGATAAATTTACCGATCATAGAGTGCTCACTTGTTCCGATTAGATAGAGATCTTCTCCTTCAATCTTATACATCATTGCATCCATTTCTGCAAAGCTCATAACACCTGTCACAACATTGCTGCGGATCATAAACGGAGGAATACAGTAAGTAAATCCTCTGTTGATCATGAAATCTCTTGCATAGGAAATAACTGCAGAATGCAATCTCGCAATATCTCCCATCAGATAATAAAATCCGTTTCCTGCCACTTTTCTTGCACTATCCAGATCGATTCCATTGAATCTTTCCATAATTTCTGTGTGATATGGAACTTCAAAATCAGGAACAACCGGCTCACCAAAGCGCTCCAGTTCCACATTTTCACTGTCATCTTTTCCAATCGGAACAGATGGATCAATGATATTTGGAATTGTCATCATGATTTTTTTAATTTTTTCTTCTACTTCTTTTTCTTCTGCAGAAAGTGCTTCCATCTTATCTGCACTCTCTGTTACTTTTCTTTTCAGCTCTTCTGCCTCTTCTTTTTTGCCCTGAGCCATCATTGCACCAATCTGTTTTGATGTTTTGTTTTCTCAGCTCTAAGTGCTTCTACTTCACCTTTAATTTCACGATTTTTCTGATCCAGTTCCAATACCTCATCTACCAGTGGTAACTTAGAATCCTGAAATTTGTTTTTAATGTTCTGTTTTACAACTTCCGGATTTGATCTTACAAATTTGATATCTAACATAATTTTCCTCCTCATACAGTGTATATCACTGCTTCATTGCTTTTTTCAAAGACTCTCTTTCTTCTTCTCCGAGTTCCATATAGCTTTCGCCTTTTACAATTTCCTTTATATAGGTATAACACCCTTCTCGGCTGTGCATCGCATTAAACACCCAGCCATTATTATTTTCATCTAACATCGTCAGAACAAAACTGAGATTTCCTCCCATTTCCTGAAATGCATCATAACGTACAATTCCTATTTTCTGATAATGTGTTTTCATTCTTTTGTAAATTGTATCAATATCTCTTGTATTCTGTTTTACTGCGCGTTCCAGTTTTTCTACTGTTTTAAACTGCTCCAGAAATCCTTTTTCCAGAGATTTACCATCTTTTCCGCGCATAAAAATCTGATATTTTGCCTGCATACGCTTATGTTTCATTTGCAGATTGATCACAATCCCAATGAAAACCACCTGCATGATCAACAAAACAATTACCAGATACAGTAATACTTCTGTTGCCATTCTCATGTCTCCTTCTTATATCTGCGGGACACCTCTTAGCTTTGAATGGACATGATCAAGTCGAATATTCGCTCCAATTCTTCCTCTGAATAATATTCGATTTCAATTTTCCCCTTACCATTCGATTTTGGATTTACATTTACCTTTGTCCCCATGATTCCCTTCATTTTTTCTTCCAGGTTTTCATAGATAAATGTATGCTCAATTTTTTCTTTTTTTGCAGTCTTCTTGGGATTTTTCAATATTTTAATCAGCTTCTCAGTCTCCCTCACACTGAGCTTCTCATCAAATATTTTATTTGCAATTGTGTACTGTTGTTCTTCGTCTTCCAATGCAAGTAACGCTCTGGCATGTCCGGTTGAGATCATATCATCAATCACCATCTGCTGAACCTTACTGTTAAGTTTTAAAAGACGCATTGAGTTTGTCACTGCCGTTCTGCTCTTCGATACACGTTCTGCAATCTCATCCTGTTTTAGATGAAACTCTTTCAATAATCGCTTGTATGCAATTGCTTCTTCAATTGGATTCAGATTTTCTCTCTGAATATTTTCAATCAAAGAAATCTCCACAACTTCCTGCTCCGTATATTCACGAACCAGTACCGGTACTTCTTTTAATCCGGCAAGCTTTGCCGCTCTCCATCTTCTTTCTCCTGCAATGATTTCATAATAATCATTTTTCTTTTGTACCAAAAGTGGCTGAAGTACGCCAAACTGTTTGATAGAATCTGCCAGCTCAAGAAGGGCATCTTCATCAAAATCTTTTCTCGGCTGTTCACTATTTGGTTCTACCTGAGTAATCTTTACTATAGTCTCCCCGGATTTTTCCACTTTTACTTTTTCTTTTTGAGTTTTATTAGCCTGTTTTTCTGTTGTCTTCACTGTCTTGTTTGGAATCAGACTGTCTAACCCCTTTCCAAGTCCATTTCTTTTCACTGCCATTTTATTCTTCTCCTTTATTGATCACTTCTTCAGCCAATAACAAATAACTTTCTGCTCCTGAAGATTTTGGGTCATATAAATTTATTGGCATACCATAACTTGGCGCCTCTGCCAGCCGGACATTTCTTGGAATAATCGTTTTGTAGATGTTTTGATTTAAATTGTCTTTTACATTTTCTTACAACCTGGAGTGAGAGGTTCGTTCTGGCATCATACATTGTGAACACAACGCCTTCTATTTCTAATTTTGGATTTAATCTCTCCTGAACAAGCTCTATTGTGTGGATCAACTGGCTTAATCCTTCCAATGCATAATACTCACACTGAATCGGGACAAGTACTGAATTTGCTGTGGTCATTGCATTGATCGTTAGCATACTCAATGCCGGTGGACAATCTATGATAATATAATCATATCTGTCCTTCACTTTTTCTAACTTCATTTTTAATTAATGTATTCTTTATTATCAACACCAATCAATTCAATTTCTGCTGCCGACAAATTAACATTAGACGGAAGTACATCCAGGTTTTCATAGACTTCTTTGCAAATACATTCTTCAATCCCAATATTCCCAATAATTAAATCATATACTGTATTTTCAACTTCATCTTTATTTACACTCAGTCCACTTGTCATATTTCCCTGTGGATCCATATCAAGTGCCAGAACTTTTTGTCCAAGACTTGCAAGTGAAGCTGATAAATTGATAGCTGTTGTAGTTTTACCTACTCCACCTTTTTGATTTGCAATCGCTATAATTCTTCCCATATTCGTACTCCTTTCATTGAACACGTTCTTATTATATCACCTTTTACTTTTATTATCTATACAATGTTTCACGTGAAACATTGTGATTTTTATGAAATGTTACTGTTTACACTAGATATTTCGTATTCAATACTTTCTCTCTACTTTTTAAAATGTTTCACGTGAAACATTTTTGACTATAATTCTTATAATCATTTTGTGATTCAGCATACATCTACCGTTCCATTTATTTTTGTGCCAAGTTTGTCCAAATATTTGTTTCCGGCACAATTTCTTCTTCATTTCCCGCATAGACCTAATTCAGCTTTTCCTCTCCTCTATTAAATTTAAACTATTTCTCATTGTATCATAAAAACTACTTTTCAGATAGATTTTTCATTAATCCAAAATGTTTCACGTGAAACATTGGCTGTTTACTGTTTGTCTCACAGAATTTTTCAAATTTTCTTTATTTGACACCTCTCCTGTAGTATAATAAGAAAGTATAAATGGAATTATAAAGGAGGGTATCATTTTGAACTGGAAGAAAAATTTGAAAACTTGTACGATCCTGACAGGATTAACCGTTGCTTCTATGCATATCGTTAATCGTTTCGTTTACTATATGTCTACAATAGATGAAATGCTGTCTGACAAAAATGCAGAATATTATGACTGGCGTTTTGGACGCATTTGCTACCACAAAACAGGAAGTGGATCTCCTCTTCTCTTGATCCATGATCTAAACGTCTGCAGTTCTTCCTATGAATGGAACCAGATTGTAGATCAATTATCTAAAACAAATACTGTATACACAATTGATTTATTAGGCTGTGGACGCTCGGACAAACCCTATTTGACCTATACAAATTATCTTTATGTCCAGTTAATCACTGATTTTATTAAACATATCATTGGTGAAAAAACTGATATTATCGCAATGGGGGAATCCGGTTCTTTTGTCTTAATGGCATGTGCTAATGATCACTCAATTATTGACAAAGTTCTTTTAATTAATCCTGGTGATTTGATTGAACTTTCAAAAATACCGACAAAGCGTACAAAGTTAAAACAGCATTGTATTAACATGCCTGTTGTAGGAACATTTCTTTACAATTTACGCTTTAATAAACGAACCATCGAAAAAGATTTACACTTAAATGGATACTATGATTTCAAGAAAATTGATACAAATACAGTAAAGACCTTTTTTGAAGCTGCACATACAGACAATACTGCCGGAAAATATCTGTATTCCAGCATCAAATCTCGCTTTACAAATGCAAATGTGATGTATTCTTTAAATCGAATTAACAACAGCGTGTTTATTATTGTAGGGAATGCAAATCCAGAATATGCACTAATTGCAAACCAATATCAAAATTATATGCCTTCTATTGAAATTCAAGAAATTGATCATACCAAACGTTTTCCACATCTGGAAGACCCTGAAACGTTTTTAGAACAGGTTGAAATTTTATTTGATATCAACAACGGAGAAGAGTTATCCACAAAATAATGTGGATAACTCTTCTTTTTTGGTGGATAAACTGTGAATAACGTAAAAAAAGGATGTAAACTTTTAAATTGTTGTACAATTAAAATACTTTACATCCTTTTTGTTTACTTCTTGATTTTTAAAGAATAATTTTTTTATTTCTCTCTTATTTTATGACAGTGGTTCTTTTGCTGGAAGTCCTGCTTTTCTCGGGTATTTTTTTCGTGTCTCAGAAATCTTTTTTATTTTCACAAAAGAACGTCCAATCTCTGTATCCGGCAGCTGAAACTTTACTGTTTTCTCAATTTTTCCACCAAGAAGAGACACTGCTTTTTCCGATTGTTTCAATTCGTCTTCAACAGTTCCTGATTTATAGGATACGAACATCCCGCCTACTCGTATATATGGGATGCAGTATTCACTCAAGGTTGACAGATTTGCCACTGCACGGGACACACACAGGTCAAATTGTTCTCTGTATGCTGTCTGCTTTGCAAAATCTTCTGCTCTTCCATGAAGCGTTTCCACATCTTCGAGCCCTAATTTTTCTACTACGGCATCTAAAAAATTAATTCTTTTTTTCAGAGAATCCAACAATACGACTTTCAGATGAGGAAAGGCAATCTTTAACGGCAGTCCCGGAAATCCCGCGCCGGTTCCGATGTCAATCACAGAATTTACCTGATTCATATCCACTGTTTTTACAATTGCAAGGCTGTCCACAAAATGTTTCTCATTTACTTCATCATACTCGGTGATCCCTGTCAGGTTCATCACCTTATTCCACTCCACCAGAAGCTCATAATACTGATGAAACTGCTCTTTCTGGCGTTCTGTCAGCCGGATATCCAGCTGGCTTAATTGCTGTTCAAATTTATTTTCCATACACTCTCCTGTTCTCTCATCTGCTCTCCAGATACACCAGCAGAACCGAAATATCTGCCGGAGATACCCCGGATATCCGGGATGCCTGCCCGATGGATGCCGGTCGGATCTGCGACAATTTCTGCTTTGCCTCTAATCGCAGACTCTGTACCTCTTCATAATTAATATCTGCAGGAATCCGCTTTTTCTCCAGTTTTTTAAACTGCTCTACCTGCTTTTTCTGCCGTTTGATATAACCTTCATACTTAATGTTAATATTCACCTGCTCTGCAACGTCGTATTTAAGCTCTGGACGCATTTTATCCACTGAGGCAAGGATTTCATAGCTAAGCTCCGGACGACGGATCAGATCAGCCAGAGACGCGCCTGAAACAAGCGGTGTACTTCCGCAGGACTCCAGAAGCTCCTGTACTTCTTTGGTCGTTCCCACATGCACACTTTCCACACGCTCGATCTCTTTTTGAATCTGCTCTTCTTTTTTCAGCAGGTTCTGATAGCGCTCCTCCTCGATCAGCCCGACTTCATATCCGATCTTTGTCAGTCTGAGATCTGCATTATCCTGTCTTAAAAGCAGACGGTATTCTGCTCTGGAAGTCATCATTCGATACGGCTCATGACTCTCTTTTGTGACCAGATCATCAATCAGAACTCCGATATATCCCTCGGAACGGTCAATGATGATCCCTTCCTTGCCCTGCAGCTTTCTCGCCGCATTAATACCCGCTACAAGCCCCTGCGCTGCTGCCTCCTCATACCCGGAGCTTCCGTTAAACTGCCCGCCGCTGAACAGCCCTTCGACATTTTTAAACTCCAGTGTACTCTTTAACTGTCTCGCATCAATACAATCATATTCGATGGCATACGCATTTCTTACAATTTTCGCATGTTCAAGCCCCGGCACGCTGCGGTACATCGCATACTGAACATCTTCCGGAAGAGAGCTTGACATCCCTCCCACATACATTTCGTTGGTGTCCAGTCCTTCCGGCTCAATAAACACCTGGTGCCGGTTCTTATCTGCAAATTTTACCACCTTGTCCTCGATCGACGGACAATATCTCGGTCCTGTTCCCTCGATCATTCCTGAAAACAACGGAGAACGGTCCAGATTTTCTCTGATAATTTCATGGGTCTTTTCATTCGTATAAGTCAGCCAGCAGGAAACCTGATCGATCTGGATGTCCTCAGGGTCTGTCGTAAAGGAAAACGGTACGATCCGCTCGTCTCCTTTCTGCTCTTCCATTTTGCTGAAATCAATACTTCTCTTGTCAATACGCGCCGGCGTTCCTGTCTTAAACCGATACATTTCGATTCCAAGTTCTTTCAGACTGTCTGTCAGATAATTTGCCGGCTGCAGTCCGTTTGGCCCGGTCTGCATGCTGACGTCTCCGTAAATACATCTCGCCTTTAAATAGGTTCCGGTGCACAATACGACCGCTCTGCAGCGATATGTGGCACCGGAATAAGTTCTGACTCCTGTAATGATTTTTTTTCCGTCAGCCCCATCCTCAGCAAGAATCTCTGTCACTTCCATCTGCTTGATTTCCAGATTCTCCTGATCCTCAAGCACCTTTCGCATCGTTTTACTGTAATTTGCCTTGTCCGCCTGCGCACGCAGAGAGTGCACAGCCGGTCCTTTTGAACTGTTCAGCATCTTAGACTGGATAAAAGTCCGGTCGATCACCTTTCCCATCTCACCGCCCAACGCGTCCACTTCTTTGACAAGGTGTCCTTTGGAACTGCCCCCGATATTCGGATTACACGGCATCAGCGCAATACTGTCCACACTTACTGTAAACATCAGTGTCTGAAATCCCATCCTCGCACACGCAAGCGCTGCTTCACATCCGGCATGCCCTGCTCCTACGATCACCACATCATATTCATCTTTATTTTCCCATACAGAATTTGCTGAATATTTCATTGACCAAATCTTCTCCTATCGTTTCTCCTGTAATACTTCCGAGTGATTCATATGCATCCATCAGATCGATGGAATAAAAATCCTCCGGCATCTCATTTTCAATACTTTCAATCACTTTATGCAGACTTTCTCTCGCAGACTGAAGTGCTGCTTTCTGTCTGATATTTGTAATGTATATTTCATCATTAAAGGACAGACTGCCCTTTAAAAACATTTTTTCCAGTGTCTTTTCCAACTCCTGGATTCCCAGTTCTTCCTTTGCTGATATCTCGATCATCGGAATCTCTCGTCCCAGAAGCTGTTCTGCCAGCATCTCTTTCGACACGACAGTCTCCAGATCAGTTTTATTTAACAGGATAATCGCCTTTTTATCAAGTACCAGATTCAGGATTTTCTGGTCGTTTTCATCCAATGACCGTGACGCATCCACCACATATATAACCAGATCAGCACTCTTTGCATACTCTTTTGCTTTTTCTACACCCATTTTTTCAATCACATCTTCCGTATCCCGGATTCCTGCCGTATCAATGATATTCAGGCTAAGCCCCTGCAGATGGATCTGTTCTTCCAAAACGTCTCTGGTCGTCCCTTCAATGTCTGTCACAATGGCTCTCTCTCTTCCGGAAAGCACATTCAACAAAGAGGATTTTCCTGCATTCGGTTTTCCGACGATCACGGTCTGGATTCCCTCTTTTAAAATCCTGCCGTCATCTGATGACCGGATGAGATCCTCCAGTTCTCTTAAAATCCCTTCTGTCACTGTCTGCAGCGTCTCTCCATATCCATCCACACTGATATGCTCCGGATCATCCAGCGCTGTTTCAATAAATGCCGTGTGATACAAGATCTCCTTGCGCATCTCTTCAATTTTTCGCTTTACACTTCCTTTGAGCTGACTCATGGAGCTTCTCAGCGCATACTCATTCTGAGATGTGATTACATCGATCACCGCCTCTGCCTGGGAAAGATCCATCTTTCCATTCAAAAATGCGCGCTTGGTAAATTCTCCCGGTTCTGCCGGTCTGGCCCCGTTTTTGATCACAGTTTCCAGAACCTTTCTCACCACAAATGTTCCTCCATGGCAGTTGATCTCCACGGTATCTTCTCCCGTAAAAGTTCTCGGTGCTCTCATCACACTGACCAGAACTTCATCTATCGTCTCTTCCCTATCTTTGATAAATCCATAGTGTATCGTATGGCTCTCTGCCTGAGATAACTGTTCTTTTCCCTTATAAATTCTGTCAATAATTGCAAATGCTTCCTCTCCGCTGATACGAACAATTCCAATTCCTGAATTGGTCATACCTGTAGAAATGGCAGCAATCGTATCCTTTTTCATCTTCCACCTCTTGGAAATTCTATTTGTCTGATAAAAAAGGACGTTGTTACGCTTCACGAAAGCCTCCGTGAAGCGTAAAACGTCCTCTTTCGCTTCATTTTATACTATCTTTTTAATGTCACAACTACTTTTCTGTAAGGCTCTTCTCCCTCACTGTGTGTTGTCACATGCGGATCTGACTGAAGTGCAGCATGAATGATTCTTCTCTCATATGGATTCATTGGCTCCAGAGAAACTGCCCTTCTCGTTCTTTTCACTTTGAACGCAATGTTCTTTGCAAGATGTCTTAATGTCTCTTCTCTTCTTGCTCTGTAGTTTTCTGTATCAAGTTTAACTCTCACATATCCGTCCTGATGTTTATTGGCAACACGATTTGCAAGATACTGAAGCGCATCCAGAGTCTGCCCTCTTTTTCCGATCAGAATTCCCATATTGCTGCCCTTCATCTCAACACTGAGAGCACCTTCAGAATCCACTTCAGAAACAATTTCCACATCCATGTCCATTGCTTTTAAGGTGTCATTCAGGAAAGCTTCCACAGCTTTGATTGCTTCATCAGAAACTTCTGCCAGCTCTGTAGCTTTCTTTCTTGCCGGCTCCTCTTCTGCTTTTTCTTCCTGCTTTTCCTGTACAGGCTCTGATACCTGCTCTTTTACAACACTTGGTTTTACTTCTTCAACCGGTATTGTCTCTTCTTTCACTTCTGCCACAGGTTCCGGTTTTCTGCGGGCTTCGATCACTGCCTGCTTCATTCCGATTCCAAGAAAACCTGAGCTGCCTTTTTCAATGACTTCATATTCCAGTCTGTCACTGGTAACTCCCAGCTGGATCAATGCCTCTGTGATTGCATCATCCACTGTTTTTGCTGATACTCTGATACTACCGTCCATCGTGAATCCTTCCTTTCCCCGACTCTCTATTTCTCGCTCTCTTCCGTTTTATCTTTGGCATTCTGTCCACTGTTATAACGGCTTACCATATTTGCCTTTGATGCGAGACTTCCCGGCTTGGCATTTTTGATATTCTCTTTTGCCTGCTGGATCTTTTCTTCTTTTTCTTTGCTGGAAACACTTGTCTTCTGTTCTGTTACATTTCGAGTGCTCTTTGTTGCCATCCGGTTGATTTCTTTTGCCGGAGCACCTTTTTTCTCACGTTTCTTCGCCGCTTTTTTGCGCTGCTCTTCGATCATCTCTTCTACTGATTTCTTGCTCAGATATTTATTGATCGCCATCTGCTGTACACATCTTACGATCGCACTGATCGCCCAGTACAGACCAAGACCTGCCGGCAGTGTAAATCCCATAAATACAGAGAACAACGGCATAATATAGTTCATAGAATTCATGGATCTTGCCATCGGATTGTCCGGATCGATCGTCGTTGTCTGTTGCTGTTGCATCAGTTTTACACTGATAAACTGTGTCAGACCTGCCATGATCGGAATGATCACTGCCAGAATGATTCCAACAATTGAAAAATCCTTCAAAGCATCCATCAGCATTGTCAGCGGCTGCTCACCAATGTTAATGCCAAGGAATGTATTCAAATGTCCCATCGTTGCAGTTGTCTTATCTACAACTGTCTCAAGAGACGGCATCTTGTCCACCAGGGTATTCCATGTGGAGTCCTGGAATTTATATAACACCCTCACCAGAATATTCGGGTCTGTATAATCATATGCATTTGCAGGCATATACACCGGAGCTGCATTTCCGATCTTTTCCAGAATCTTCTGGTATCCGTCTGTCGCCATGATCTGATTAACAACCGGCATATAAATCTCTTTAATACCATTTACATATCTCGGTACTTCCTGAATAACAGGATACAATGCGAACAAAATCGGAAGCTGGATCACCATCGGCAGACATCCGCCTGTCGGAGAACTTCCGTATTTTTCGTAGATCAGCTGCTGCTCTTCCTGCATCTTGAGCATGGATGCCTGATCTCTTTTTCCTGCATATTTTTTCTGCAGTTTTTGAATTTCCGGCATCATCACAGACTGCATTTTTGAAAATTTCTGCTGTTTGATCGTCAGCGGGATCATCAATGTATAAATAATAATTGTAAACAGAATAATACATATTCCGATATTCTGAATTCCAAATAAATTCAGAAAATTATAGATTGCATCCATGAGCTTACCAAACACCCATGCAATCTGTCCGACAATCGGCCAGTCTGCCGCTGTCGCAGCGATTAAACCAAATTCCATCTTTTATCCTCCTTAAGGTACCGGATCATATCCGCCTTTTGCAAATGGATTGCACCGCAGAATCCTCCAGACGGTCAGGGCAAGTCCCTTAACTGCACCGTATTTTTCAATTGCCTCAATCCCATACTGGGAGCAGGTCGGCGTATAAATACAGTGATACGTCGTCTTCAAACCGGATAAATACTTCTGATAAAACCGTATCATCCCTATCAAAATCTTCTTCATCTGCGTCACTTCCTTTGAAATCATGCATATATATTATGAAGTTTTCCCAGGTGGATGAGCGCGCTTTCTATATCATGATAACTTCTCTCTTTTGCGCCTGCTCTTGCAATCACTACTAAGTCAAATCCACATTGGAAATGTTCTTCTTGAAGTCGATAGCTCTCTCGAATAAGCCTTGTAAGATGATGTCTCACAACGCTGTTTCCTACTTTTTTACTGACTGAAATCCCCAAACGATTTTTGTCCATCCCATTTTCTCTGATATACAGTACCAGATATCGGTTGGCATAGGATTTCCCATTTTTATATACGACTTGAAAATCTTTATTTTTCTTTAAAGATTCGGAAAATTTCATCGATAACCTCTTTTTAGCAGCTCTTTCCCCTGGAAATACTGCACTTTTTTATAGAAGAAAAGGCCACATATATGCGGCCTAAGCTGATAACTGTTTTCTTCCTTTTGCTCTTCTGGCAGCTAAAACTTTTCTTCCGCCTGGTGTGCTCATTCTTGCTCTGAATCCGTGAACTTTTGCTCT
>ENA-OQIT01000142-OQIT01000142.1-human-gut-metagenome-genome-assembly--contig:-NODE-142-length-16791-cov-2.907645_pt1 | contig 16791 bp, 18 predicted proteins | sample MGYA00242587_ERZ504752 | MGnify/ENA primary metagenome ERZ504752 (study PRJEB26092, sample SAMD00036352) | human gut metagenome | host: Homo sapiens | study: EMG produced TPA metagenomics assembly of... | reverse complement strand
AGGGGATCACCTGTGTCGTTGCAGGGGATATCCGGAATATCCGGAGAGAAAAAGACCTGGGACACAGGACAAACCAGAAGTTCCACAGCCTGCCGTATAACAGGATCTACATCATGCTGGAATATAAACTGAAAAGATATGGGATCCGTTTTATAAAACAGGAAGAAAGTTATACCAGCCAGTGCAGTCCGCTGTCACCGGAAGTGGGGAAAAGATATGCAGAGCCGTCCAAACGGAAAGAGAGAGGGTTGTACAGAGATGGAAACAGAACCTATAACGCAGATGCCGTAGGCGCATATAATATCCTGAGAAAATATCACTCCGTATCCGGAGTAAAAAGAGAACTGTCCGTAACCGGACTGAAAACACCGGAAATAATAAAAGTAGCTGTATAGCTCTAAAGAGCAAACAGTAGTGGTGCCATGGATGCACCCTGAAAAAAGGCGGTATCCCGCCTTAATTCAGATGCTCTGGTAACTCAGTTGCCGAGTAATTCACATACATGATAAGAGGAATTTTTGAAGATTCCATAAAGATTTGAAAAATGGACGGACATAAAAGACGTCCATTACACTATCGGAAAATCAGCAAGGAAGTTTCATAGTAAACCTTTGCGCCGCCGGTTTCTTTTGAATTTTCTAAAATAAGCTGACCATTATGTTGTTCCATAATCGAATTTGTAATATATAGCCCCATACCAAAGTGTAACTTTGAATTGCGGCTTTGATCGCCCATATAGAACCGTTCCTGTGCGTGGCATAATGCCTCTTTAGAAAACCCCGTTCCCTCGTCTGTGACTAAAATTTCCACGAAACCGTTGTTACTCTGAACATCCACATAAAGCGTTCCGCCTTGCGGGGAGTAGTCCAGCCCATTACTGATAACATTCATAATAGCACGTTCTATCAGCACCCTATCAAATTTCAGCATTTGAGGGAGTGAAACAGTATTCATTTGCAGCCGGATTTCTTTTGTCCGGCATAGTGATTCCATATAACCGAACAAGTGCTGCATGAACGCTGGCAAGTCTATACTTTCAATATGGAGCTGATAACCAACCGCCGCCCGTGATATATCAATCAGGGTTTGAATATATGACTGCATCTGGCCGGAGCTTTCCACGACGTAACCAGCGTATAATCGTTGCTCATCATCAAGATTTGTTTCTGTGAGTAAATCAGCATTTCCTTGAATAACCGTCAGAGGCGTTTTCAAATCATGGGCAAGCGCGGCGATTTGCTCTTTCTGTGTCTGTTCGGTTTTCCATTGCCGTTCTAACGAAATTTTCAGATTATCTTTCATATCTGAAAAAGATGCAAGGACATCTTCAAACTCTTTGATTTTGGCGTGTCCTACTTCAAAATCAAGGTTTTGCTTTGAAACCTCCGCAGTTGCTTCAAAAAGCGGGGTCAGTTGTGTACGCAGGTTCTTAGCAAATCTGGCGGTCAGTATGATAATGACCAGCAGCGAATTTACAGCCATCAGGATAAACACAAGCGTGTCAGGAGATGGAAAATATTCCGGTAGCCATGACACTGTAAATTGAGAACCAATATAATACCTTAAAACGCAAAATTCGTTTTCCCGGACAACAAGTGCAAACTGCCTCCCCGTAGCATATTCAATATATTCTCCCTTTGCGTACAGCAGGGCAATTTCTTTTTCATCATCGTCCATATTGCTGTAAAGCTCATTAAAGTTCTTGTCCAGAATTAAGTAGCCGCATCCCTGTGGAATCACAACCTTTGTAATATCCGGGGCAATCGTCAGCGTTGGAATGATCTCTTTTACCTGCAATTCACTTAGATTTGCTCTTGTAGCTAATCCAGCATTTACAGCAAGTCCCTCCAAACCAGAAGGGACAATAATTGCCGCTACCAGCATGACAATGAGGGAGATAGCAAACTGGCGAAACAATATTTTCAATGTAGGTTTCTTTTTCACTCCCATTTATATCCTATCCCCCATACGGTGCTGATCGGACTTATTTTGAAATGCTCCAATTTCGTACGAATATTTTTTATATGCGTTGAGATCGTAGAGTTATCGCCTATTCCATCAAACCCGAAAACGGCTTCATAGATTTGTTCTTTTGTAAAAACCTGTCCCCGGTTTTTCGCAAGGTATTCACAGATTGAATACTCGCTTTTGGTAAGGGGAACCGGCTGTTCTGAAACATACAGTACCTTTGCGGAAAGGTCAAATCTTATATCAGGCTCAAATGAAAGTGTGCTGTGATGCTCCCTTTTTTCTCTGCGTAAATGTGCCGCGACACGGGCGCGAAGCTCCTGAATACGAAAAGGTTTCGTAATATAATCATCCGCACCGATGCCCAATCCAAACAATATATCTTCCTCTAATGTCTTTGCGGTCAGAAAGAGAATCGGGCAGTCTACCATATTCCTGATCTGTTTGCAAAACTCAAACCCGTCTGTGCCAGGCATCATCACATCCAAAAGAATGAGGTCATAGAAATGCAGCTTTTTGATGTCTACATCATCCGCATTTTGACAGACTGTTATCAAATATCCATCTTTCCCCAAACTGTTCTTAATCAATTCCAAGATAGAAACTTCATCGTCAACTACAAGTAAGTGGGTCAAAAAATCACCTCCCGCCCCATTATACCACATTGTCGAGGTTACTCATCATTATTTTTAATGTCAGCTTTCCGATATTCATTGTTGATATTTACAGCTACGGCATTGCTTATATCCACATCCACAATACTGTAAACGTAGCCGAAACTGAAATCTTCCCCCGCCACATTTTTGAAGCGTTTCGATACCTGCCCGATTTCTTCTTGCAGTTCTGACATTTCAAGACATTCATCCGTTATGGTATATGTCAGGCCGTTATATGAAATTTCATCATAGTTTGCGGCGTTCAGCTCATAATACGGCAGAGATTCATTTAACGCCTTATTTTTATCGGCGGTATCGCGGAGCGCACCGCAGGCCGATAAGCATATAAGACTTACAAGCACAATTACCACGGCAAACAGGCACTTTTTATTCACTGTTTTTACCTCCCTCCCAACCATGAAACCAAACCAAACTGGCAATCAGCAGACAAACAGTGCAGCATACAGAAATAATCATACCGCTGAAAAAATCGGTTTTTACCTGTGCATACAGTTGGGGGCTATCCCATGCAAGCACAGTGTAATCCATAGCACGAACGCCCCAGGCCCAGGGAATATATTTCCATGTAGCGTCACCAAGCCCTGTTATCATAAGGGCAGCTATTAAACTCCCTGCAATTCCCAATCCCATAGATGCACCTTTTCCGAAGCTCATTCCCACAAACAAATGAATCAGGTAAATGGGAAGCATGGTAATCAACAATAGAATCCCTGCTTTCAGGTAAAGGCTTGCCGGAGCATCCCTATATAGTGCAGCGAATGTTCCTAACGCTAAAAATGTTGCGCCAAAAGCACAGATCATCAGAAAACCAAGTTTACCAATATACGTTGCCATGCGAGATGGGATTGTTCCCAACAAAAGCTGATAATGCCCGGCCTGATTTTCGATCTGAACAACCAGGCCCACAATAATGCCGATCAGAAACGGGAACGCAACGGCCAGCACTTCCAGATAGGCACTGATTTTGGTTGCCAGTTCCCATCTGGATATATGATAGTAACCCGCAAAAATCGCCGCACATATAATCGGAATCATGCTGTGCATATAGAGCAAAATGCTATGTTTACACTTCTGATATTCTGCTTTCCAGCAGCGAACCACAGATACCATAGTTACCCCACCTCTTTTTTCTCAAACCATCTTGCAGTTAAAAATGACAGCGCCGCAAACCAGGCCAGCGAAATGACCAATACAAGTATAATCATCCAAAATGCCATTGCCGTACTCTGATCTGCAACCGGCTCACCATTAGGAAAAATACCTAACACGGAAATCATAAGATGCGGCACCCAGCTATACGGGCAGATCATCCACAAAGAGGTTGTAGCCGTGAAAATCCCTAAAACGCTTCCAAGTCCGGCATTAAGAATAACCGTGACAAAGATACCAACTTTTTTTGATAACCATAAGCACAGCGGAACTTCCCATAGGCTTGCAATGACAATACAAGCTGTTCCGGCCGCAGCCTGCCAAATTCCGATTGTCAGGGGAATTTCGTTGATAACTAATATTGCAAAACCGCCCAACAGATTTAGCGCCAGGAAAATGAAATTCCCCACACAGAGTAAATACCGGCCACTCCAATTTTTGCTTTCCAGACTTTGTTCTGCGAAACAGGCAATGAAGCAACGGCACGATATTTTAGTTTGCCATTATCCCGCTGTTCAATCAAGGCACAGGTGAGCGTAAGGAATCCAGGATAAAGCAGGATATACCACCAATTATAAGAATTGAGCTGGAACCAAAGAGGGACAAAAAGTTCATAAGCGCAGTTACAAACGGGCCAGAACGATCAGCGTTTTTGTGAAAGTTCTCTTATGCTTTAGGTTCTCTGCCTGAATATATGCCATCTCCATTTAATATCCCTCCTTACCATTTCTGCGAACAACATCCATAAAGAGTTGTTCCAAATCTTCACCGGCGCGAAGCTCTCCCTCATATCCAAGGACACCGCCAGCAATGATACCCACATGATCTGCAATCTGCTGGACTTCTGACAGAATATGGCTGGACAAAATAACTGTAATCCCTTTGCAGGGAAAAGAGCGAATTAACTCTCGAAGTTCCTCAATCCCTAAAGGGTCAAGGCCGTTAGTCGGTTCATCCAGAATCAAAAGCTGGGGACTGTTCAGCAATGCAATAGCAATACCAAGCCGCTGCTTCATACCAAGAGAAAACTGCCCGGCCCGTTTCTTGCCGGTATTCGTGAGCTGGACAATTTGCAATACCTCGTTAATTCGTGCATCGTCCAGGCCGAGCAATGTAGTTCTGACTTTGAGATTTTCGTATGCAGTCAGATTTTCGTAAAGCGGGGGCATCTCAATCAAAGCACCGATATGCTCCAGATCATTCCGCTTCCACGGGTGGCCGTCAAACTCGATGCTTCCCGATGTGGGGCGCAAAATGCCGGTGAGCATTTTTAAGATCGTGGATTTGCCAGCCCCATTCGGCCCCAGCAGACCATAAACCGAGTTGCGCCGGATGTTCAGTGACACATTGTTTACCGCCATTTGCCCCTTGAAATTTTTGCAGAGGTCAGTCGTTTTCAAAATCATATCCATATAATCAAGTCCTTTCTTTGATTTTACGGATAGCATACCGGGCAATTTTGAAGATTTCATAAAGATTCCCGAAAACAGAATATGAACAATACACCGTAAGCTCCCATGTTTTTGGTCTTTGATTCAATCATCTTTCTACGGATAAGCTTCTTTTCTTCGGGGGAAACACAAAACAAAATCTGTATATTTCTTTTTCTCTTTGCCATAGGCAGATTCTCCTTTCTTTGGTTCTTCGAAGTAGTGACTTCTGGGCTTTTAATTTAGGGCAGGGTTCCCTAAATTGCTGGTTTTTCGGAAGTGTATATACACTTCCTGTCCTTGCTATTTACCGGTGGCACAGCCTCCGGAAGAGAGTCCTTAAAAAAGATCCCTCTATAAATAAGGTACTGAGAGAAGAAAAAGAGGACATCGAAGCTCTGAAGTATGACGCAAGCATGATTCTGTGGTATAGTAAAATCTGAATGAAAAAGAAGAAAAGAGGTCAAACCGATGTCACGGAAAAACCATAAGATGATAGATGGGAGATTACTGCAAACGAATAAGAAGTATTCCCAGTTAAAAATGAAGCAGAAAGAAAAGATTGCGGAATGGATGTTTCAGGCAACCAGAGATTATTATATGAAAAAATATACTTTTCCGAATGACAAACAATCTGGAAGAAGTGGTGGATTCTGTTTATGAAAAAAATCGAAGATGCAGAAATCTGGATTCCGTATGGAGAGGTCTTTAAGCATTATAGATCCAAACAATCGGATATCAACAAACGTGTCAGGAAATCTCTGAATGAAAAAGAAGAGAGTCGGATTGAGAAGGTCTGTTTTATGAATATGTGTATGATTCAGGATCATAAAGGGAATGTACTGGCTCTGGATAAAGTAAATGATAGCTATACCGGTACAACTTTTCCAGGCGGTCACGTAGAAGCAAATGAGATTTTTCAGAAATCTATGATTCGGGAAGTCTGGGAAGAAACAGGACTTACGGTTGAAGCACCGAAGCTTGGAGGATTATATCATTGGCATAAGAGCGGAGTGCACTATGTTATTACCTTGTATAAAGCGGATAAGTTTACCGGAGAATTAAAGAGTTATGAGGAAGGAAGAGTTTATTGGATTCCGCTGGAAGAGTTAAAAACAAAAGAACTTGCTACAGGTATGGAACACGTTTTGCGGATTCTGGAATCAGAGAAGGTGGATGAGTGCTATATGCATCTGGAAGCAGATGGATATGTGGGAGACTTGTATTAAAGAATTACAGGAGAAATGGCTGCCTGTTCATTGGAGAAAAGACAGCCATTCTTTATAAGATACATCATTCATATACAATCATAACGGCACCTCGTCTTTTCCTAAAATTATAAATACAACTGTATTGAAAAATAAGCTGTGCTGTCATACACTTGTATTATAATACAGGGGTATAAAGGAGCGAGAAGATGAAAAAAAGGTGGTTTATCAGTCTGATAATCGGTATAATAATGGTTATAAGCGGTTGTCTTGGATATTTGCAATATGGGCGTGATATGGATGTGTATGGTTCCTATGCAATGACAGCGGACAATTACCATGAAGAACGGTTGACGGTAGTGGTAAATAAACTGTATGTAGCGGACCAGAAAGTATGTGCAGAAGAAATCGTGAAACGTTGCAGAGAAAATTCATTTAAAAGTGTGCGGTTCAGCTACGATCAGTCGATTCCGAATGCGTTATATGTGACGGTATATTCATCAAAGCGACAGGCAGAGAAAGGAAAGCAGATGTTTTCATTTTCTTACTTGCCGGAGGACAGTGATGAAACGTATAATATTGTTAATGATTCGGATAAATTTATGTTGAAGCTGGAGAAATAACACAGCTGATGATACAGCTTAGAAGAGTAGGAGTGAAAGAATGGTAGAAGATACTATGTTTTCCGGGGAATCGAAAAATATTGAGTACAAGGTATCCTTACCTGATAAAAGTGAAAAGTACATGAAGACAATCGTAGCTTTTGCCAATACACAAGGTGGCAAGCTGATTGTTGGAGTAGATGATAAAACACACCAGATTGTTGGTGTGGAAAATGATGTGTTGTTTCAGCTGATGGATGGAATTGCCAATGCAGTTTCTGATTCCTGTGTGCCACAGATCATTCCTGATATTGAGCCGCAGACGGTAAACGGGAAAACAGTTATTGTTGTATCAGTAGAAGCAGGAAAGAATAGACCATATTATCTAAAATCAAAGGGAAAAGATAATGGCACTTATATCCGTGTAGCAGGTACATCAAGACAGGCATTTCCGGAGAAGATAAAAGAACTGGAAATGGAAGGAGCCAGAATCTCATGGGATGAGCTTACTTGTGTGAGTTATCCTGTTTCAGAGGAAGCAACAGAGAAACTTTGTCAGGATATCGAAAAGTTCCGGAAGAAAGCAGGAATGTCAGAACATTCTGTAAAGAAAGAGCAGCTGATAAACTGGAAAATCTTGAAGCAGAGCGAGGGACAGCTTCTGGCAACGAATGCCTATGCGTTGCTGACATCAGATTATTTTTCATTCTCCAAAACACAATGTGCGGTATTCAAGGGAATAGATCGCGCAGTATTTCTTGATAAGAGAGAATTTACAGGACCAATCTATACACAAATCGAAGAAGCAGTAGATTTTGTATTGAGAAATATTCGACTTGGAGCAACAATTGACGGATTGGTGCGAAAAGAGAAATATGAGCTACCACCGGAAGCAATCAGGGAAATGATCATTAACGCCCATTGTCACCGTAACCTGTTGGATGAATCCTGTATTCAGGTCGCAGTTTATGATGACAGACTGGAAGTGACTTCTCCAGGCGGATTATATAACGGATTGACTTATGAGGAAATCATGAATGGTCATTCTAAGATCCGGAATAAAGGAATTGCCAATATATTCAGTCAGATGGGACTCGTAGAAGCATGGGGAAGCGGAATTAAAAGAATCCTTAATGCAGCAGAGGAGTATGGACTTCCGAAGCCGAAATTTCAGGAATTCGATAATATGTTTCGGGTAGAGCTGTTTCGTAATTCATTTCCGATGATAAATGAAAAAGAAAACATCGGAGAAGCATCGGAGAAGCATCGGAGAAGCATCGGAGAAACATCGGAAGTAGCGTGGAGAACAGACCTCAACGATACACAGCAAAAGATTATAAAATTGCTTTCAGAAGATCATCAATTATCAGCGGTTAAGTTAGCTGAAAAAATCGGTGTTGCCAGTCGAAATATAGAGAACAATATTAAGAAGTTAAAAGAGTATGGTATTCTTATAAGACATGGCTCTCCAAAGAATGGTTACTGGGAGATTGTAGATAAATATCTATACTTTATAGGGCCGTACTTCATAGGGTCGAACCATGACATTCTTTACTAACAGTAAAAAATATGCCAAAAAGATTAAGAAGGCAGAGAAATGTGTGGTATATGAAAATACAGTCAGAGAACTGTTTAGCTGTGAGCAGTTCAAAAAAGGTGCAGAAGCAAAAGGACATCAGGTGAACATGGTACAGAGCCTGCGACGGCTGTATGAGAAATGGCGGTACCTGTGTATTAAAAGATGACATGGCTGAAATACTCGGAATGTTTCGGAAAGCAGATGTACTTGTACTGGCTACTCCGGTTTATTTTATGGAATCAGTGCCCAGATGAAGACCTTTATTGACCGCACTTATCCTATCTGGCAGCATCTTGGTAAAAAAGAAGTTTACTATATTATATCGGCTGGTCTGGGCGAGGACATCATTGAAAGACCGCTTGGTGATCTGGATTGGTTTGTAGAACATCTGGAAGAATACAAGATTGCAGGAAAGATATATGCAGCAAACGTGATGGATGCCGGATTAGTCAGAAATCAAAGTGTTTTCAAAAAAGCCTATGATATGGGATATTCCGTTCAAAATGCTGAGAAATTGAGAGTTGGCGAATAAAGCTTATAAAAAACAAAGGGATAATTATAGATGTCATAAAAGCAAAAAAATTCAAGTAGTTATTTTTTGCCCCGGAATCCGTTAGCTGGCAGTAGATAAGCAAATTAGTTTCTTATCACTGTTAAGCCAAGGATTCCGGGGATTTTTTGTTTTCTACGTTCCCTTGTTATTTATGCTGCTGACACACCATTTTCACCTGTGCGTGTCCTGTTTTCTACGCCGGAACGGCGGATTCCTGCAAAGATGGAGCCTGCAATATTATGCCATACACTGAAAATAGCACCTGGAAGAGTTGCCAGTGGATTGGCTACAAAGTTAGCTGCTGCCAGAGAAACTGCCAGTCCGCTGTTTTGCATGCCCACTTCAATAGCTATAGCTGTTGCCCGTGTATATTCTACATGGAAAATTTTTGCTGCAAGGAGCCCAAGCATCATACCACAGAAATTGTGGATCGCAACAACGCCAAGGACCAGAACTCCGCAGCTTAAGATTTTCTCTGCATTAATTGCCACGATTCCGCCAATGATCATAACAATGGCTACAACAGAGATCAATGGCATAACATCTGAAACTTTATCTACATGATCTCCTGCAAGTGTACGGAGAAGGATTCCAAGAAGTACAGGAACCAGAATTACTTTTACAACAGAAAGTACCATTGCCCAGAAGGATACTTCCACCCAGGCACCTGCCAGAATGTACACAAGAAATGGAGTCATAACAGGAGCAGCCAGAGTGGAAACGATGGTCATTCCTACTGAAAGTGCAACATCACCGCCTGCAATATAGGTGATCACATTGCTGGCTGTTCCACCAGGACAGCATCCCACAAGAATCACACCCAGAGCCAGATCTGCGGGAAGATTCATAACTTTACACAATACCCAGGCTACGACTGGCATGATCGTATACTGTGCAACTGCGCCAATGATCACTTCCTTTGGTCTGGAAAAAATTGCCCGGAAGTCTTCCAGACGTATGGTCAGTCCCATACCAAACATGATCACGCCCAGAAAAACAGATGTATAATTTGTCATCCATGCAAATCCATCCCTCCAGAAAAAGGCAAGGCATGAAAAGGCAATGATGATGATTCCAATATATCTGGATGCAAAACTGCTGATTTTTCCTATTTTCTTTAAAATATTTTCCATATATTATACCTCGTAGCTGAAGTTATCGATCAGTCTTGTTTTGCCAATATAGACAGCCATTGCTACGAGAACATTATGATCAGCTTTTTCCACAGGCTGCATGGTAAGTGCATCTACCATGGAAACGTAATCGATTTTTGCCAGAGGCTCTGCCTCGATCACTGCACGCATTTTGCCGAGAAGTTCTTCTGCGGAAATGCCTGCGTGAATGATTTCCTGTCCGAGTTTTACGGATCTGGACAGACAGAGAGCAGCCTTTCTCTCTTCATCGCTTAAATATGTATTTCTGGAGGATTTTGCCAGTCCGTCCTCTTCACGGACAATCGGGCAGCCTACGATTTCTATATCAAAATTCAGATCCTGGACCATTTTGCGGATGATGGCCAGCTGCTGAGCATCCTTCTGTCCGAAATATGCTCTGTCCGGGGCTACAATATGGAACAGCTTGGTTACAACTGTGCACACACCTTTGAAATGGATAGGACGTGTTTTTCCACAAAGTGTCTCAGATAATGTATCGATACTTACAAATGCATGGGGATCATGATACATTTCAGAAGGTTCAGGGCAGAAGATCAGGTCTGTGCCAAGACTTTCACAGAGTTTGCTGTCGCGTTCGAAATCTCTTGGATATGCCTCAAGATCCTCTGTCGGACCAAACTGTGTTGGATTGACAAAGTCAGACACAACTACAATGTCGTTCTGTTCTCTGCATTTTTTGATCAGACTTGCATGTCCCTCATGAAGAAATCCCATTGTTGGAACAAGACCTATAGTTTTACCTTCTTTTTTCCATGCTTTGATCTGTTTTCTTGTTTCTTCTACTGTTTTTGTTACCTGCATTGTTATCTCCTCTTTCTCGGTCAATGGACCGGTATCATAGATTTTGAGATAGCCTCTTTTCTGAATTCACTTTCATCTTATGATAGCCTCTAATCTGATATCAACGTTTTCAGGCCATGTCTTTCAGCAGACCATGTTTCTCATAATTGGTCACTCTGCTGATCTTATTCTCTTCATCTACAAATACAACTGCAGGCTTATGAGTGCGTGCCTCTTCAGGCTCATATCCTGCGTAAGCCATGATGATAATCTTGTCACCTGTGCTTACACATCTTGCTGCTGCTCCGTTCAGACAGATCATACCGCTTCCGTCGTTTTCCGCAGATTGTGTATGTCTCGAATCGACTGCCATTGTTCACATCTACAATCTGAACTTTCTCATATTCCAGTATTCCGGCAGCTTCCAGCAGTTCTTCATCCACAGTAATGCTTCCCACATAATCCAGTTCAGCCTGGATAACAGTTGCTCTGTGGATTTTTCCTTTTAACATTTCTATTGTCATCTTATATAGTCCTTTCCTGCGGGAAAAATCAGAGTCAAGCAGCACCATAAAAAGGAAATATACCTTTATGATCTGCAAAAAAAAGCGCATCAGGATACACTTTGACCCTGAAACGCTTCTGATTGATTCCCTGTATATTGAGTCCTGTTTCTGATACATAAAATATGTTTTACTATTCCATAGATTATTGGAAATCTGATTTTTTGTATCATAAATACCGGCTCGTATCTTTTAAAATTACATACATCCCTCCGTTCCCGTTTCCGGATTCCGGCTGGCTGCTTTTATATAAGATTCCAGTGATTTCAGCCAGAGTATAGTTTTGAGTCCAAATACTATCTCTGAGTGGTATTATTACATCTGGTCAGTTATTTGTCAATAAATTGTTTATTTACTGGTTACTGTTCACTCCGCGTCCAGTAATACACTGCGAAATACAATAAATATGAATCTCCTTGTGCAAAGCCCAAGGAGTATCGTTTGCTTCGCAGACTTAATTTATGCTAATCACATAAGGAACCAAAAAATCACTCATCTGACAAACAATCAGACGGATAGCCTCATCCAACCGTACCTTCCCGGGAGTTATTTCCAATTCGTTCATATGTGCAAAGAAATTTTTCCGAAAGACTTCATACGGCATCAATAACTCTGCCGCAAACAGGTTTGTAATCTGAATGTCAGAAACTAAACAGCTATTACCATAAAAATAAAAAGTTTACTCTTTATGATACAGCTCTCCGAACACTGAAAGAAAAATCTGTCGGAAATAAGCTGCCTTCCACGAAATCCCTCTATGCTGAAAAAGACCGACTTATTGAATTGCGAAATATGCAACGGGAAGATTTTTCTAACCGCCGGAATTATGAACGGGAGTTTCGTACCGTGTCTGCCAATATTGATATGATCCTTGGGAAGAGCTACGAACAGGAACAGCAGATTGAGAAAGAACAGAATTTATAAATTTCCTGTTTTCATGCTTTCTAAAAAGAGGTATTATATAAAAAAACGCAGGAGGTATATTCAAATGAAAGCACATAAATATTGGTCACTTGGTGCATTGGCAGCCATGATTGGAACCTTTTATACCGGCTATAAAAACATGAAAACTGCTCACAAATATTTTGCTTGCAGCTCTCTTCTCTGCATGATTATGGCTATCTACTCCGGTCATAAAATGATTTCTGGTAAATCCAGAAAAAAGAAAAATTCTGTTTCTAAAGAATCTGCAGAATAATCAAAACTAAAGAAATGTTTACATAGGATTGCCTGATGGAATAAATATTTTCCATCAGGCAATCTTGCTATTTTACATCTTTTTTCAATCTGTCGTATAATATATGTAATCCTGTAATCCCATCAAATGAAAACAGTCCTTCTTATCAAACGTTATTATAAGTTTAACCGCAACATTTTTTCTTCCCAGAACAATTTCATACTCTGTTGATTGTTGATAAGAGAGGAATAAATGATGATACACAATCAACAACTGTTCTCATCTATATTTTCCGCAACTCCCTTTATTTTCATAATAAAATTAAGAAAGGCCCTGCACTTGGCAGAGCCTCCCAGCATTTTCTTTTGAGAGCTTTTGCTCCCTAGCCAGATTGTGGTAAATGCTAAACCCTTATAAAGCTGGTAAGGCACTGCCTCCTGGCACAACACCTTACTTCAACGCTTGACAGACACTCCTGTTGCCTGTTGTTAATATTATATTAACTTGCCACCATGAATATGTCAATTACTTTTCTACTATAATTTACACTATAATTTTATAGCTGTTTGTATGAATATAGATTCTCTAACAATTTCCATATTTCATTCTCCATTTTCATACTATTATTCTGCTCTTATTTATGTCTTTTTCTGCAATATGTTCTTCGAAAGCTACTATACCCTCAATTTCAAAATTGAATTCCAACTGTGAACTCGGAACATAATAAAAATGTTCCATAATAAATTTCACAAATTTCATCGGTGATATTGGACGATCTACAGGAATTCTACAATTTTTATATCCCCCTAAAGTAATATGTGAATATGGATGATGCAGTTCGCTCTCCTCCGGATCTCGATTGTAATCAGCTCGAATAATCACAGGCAATACAGATTTATTTAAAATATCTCCGTAAATATAGTCAACATCGTATAATTCCGGATCATTCTGATAAAGTTCATACGACGGTGATGGATAATACCCCAATCTGTGCGAAATCAATTCTTTTCCCGTTCTATTAAAGCGATACATCAACTGTATGATACCGCCATCTGGCAATTTAACATTATAATTATGATTTTTTTCTATTTCATCATAAATTGTACTGTAATCCATATTCCTTAAATATAACGAAATATTTTGATATTTTTCCCATACAATATCCATTTGTTGAATTACAGGATAGTTATATTCTTCTGCCAGTCCACATCTGATCAATTCCCTTGTAACTTTCTTTAACTCTCGAAATACTTTTTCTTGTTCTTTCAATTATACAGCACATCCTTTAAGCGATTCACAGTATCTTCATCTAAATCTTCTTTTCGAATTTCTCCATTTGCAAGTTTACTGGTAATATCCGCCAGATTAGAATTGCTTTTTCTGATATCTCTTAATTCATTTTGAGTCATGTCTCTATGAATAATTCTCATATTCTTTCGTTGTGATTTGTCCGGGTACGTGAACTCTAATTGAAAATTCCTTTCCTTAACGCTGTTAAACTCCTGTATTAACAGATCCATATCATCTCCGATTCCGCTAACCCGTACCCATGCCTTCGATCTTGTCATAGCAGTAAATATAATATTTCGTTTTCTTGATAAGTTGATGCCTCTTGCGCAAAGATCCGCATTTATCAGATAAACAATTGCTGCTTCATTTCCTTTTGCTCTGTAAATCTGAGAGATTGCAATAGAATCCTCCTGAAAAAAATCATCTGGTGTTGTCTGTACCCCAACAATATGCGATTTAATTCCCTTTTCCATTAATTTAACACGGATATGTGACACGTAACTCTTCGTAATTTTGGGATCAGGGTGAATGATCATAATGTCCTGATATCTTAATTCTTCATCATGCAGATTTTTTTCGATATCTTCAACTATCCAATCCGCTTCCTGTACATTATTTTCAAATCTTCTAAATTGTATAAGATCGTCAATTGACGAATGATCCTCTAAAAATGCAGGACTTGTTTCTTCTGTTCTATATAGCGTTACAAATTCTCCATCTCTGATCACACCTTCTTTCACTGTATATCCAATATCTTCCCATAACTGTTTATCTTCAAATAATTGAACTAACGATGTTTCCTCCCGTGCCTCTTTTTTTCTGTAAATTCCAAATCCCAGGCTGTGTGCTGTAATAAGAACTGGTCTTGAATTACGATAACATTTTGATAAGACAATATCCTCCGCCTTACCATTACTGTTATCAAGCACTACATTCGGCCGTCCATTACTGTATCCAAAAATGTCTTCCGGAGATTCAACGTTTTTGTTATCCAGGCTTTGGAGTTCATCATATGCATATACAAGCATACGGCTTTCATGTGGGAGTGACATATAACACATCTGAAGAAAATATTTTGAAAAATCCTGTGCTTCGTCTACTAAAATCACATCATACAATGGCTGGGGATTCGTTACTGATTCTACGGCTTCTTCACATACTCTGTCAAAAGCAGATGAATTTCTTCCATATTTCTGGCACGCATCCATATAATCATAACAAACTAGATTATTTGCCTTACAAAAATTGAAATACAGACCTTCTGAATTTTTACTTCCCCATGCATGAATTATTTTAATTCTGCTCCAATCAGGTTCCTCATTTGTATTTTCAACAATAAAGTTTGTGATCAGTTGAATAAATTGACCCTTTAATGCCCGGCTGTTAAATGTAACTGCTATCATCTTATTTTCATACATAGTATACAGATATGCTACCTTTAATGCCAGAACAATTGTTTTTCCCGATCCTGCCAGACCCCGGATTCGTTGAACACCTTCTACCGTTTCAATGACTGCCTTACTTTGATACTTGTCCAGGCAGGAAATCTGGTCTTCAATTGCTTTTAATTTTGATCCCCTTGACGAAGCCTTCTGAAGATTTTTTCTGCCACCTCTTTTTTTCAGTTGTGAAATCATCTGAATCGCTTCCAATAATTTCTTATAATATTCTTCGCCCTGTTTCCATTCCAGACTTTCTAAATATTCCTTTACTTCTTCTATTGATGTACAAATTTCATCACTCTTCGTTTTATAAAGGGGTGCATAAGACAGTACATTAATCGGCACTTGTAAAACTCGTCTTTTTGACAGATATCCATATCTTTTCAGCTTGGCTTCCATATTATTATATAGTTCATCCAATAACTGAATTTTATCTTCCATATTTTCTTCTGCTAATGTTTCCAGATCAAAAAGTACAATACCCGTCTGTTCGCTCACTAACAATGCATCAACTTTAATTTTTCCATCAATTCCCCCTAAAACAGGGTAGCCCAAATAAAAATATCCGTCTAATCCCATTGTTTCCAAAAGATTTATAATTTCATTTGCAAGCACCTGTTTAGATGTAACTCCATTTACAATTGTAAGCATCTTATCACCCTTTACTTTTAATATGTCATGTTTTTCTGTATATCATTTCTATCATATTGTCACACAGGGAAATTAAATAACCGAACGGTTAACGATTTTTCTCAGATATATGTCTCATATATAGCAGATATACTACCGATTGTCAATCATTGACAAGACATTTCTTCATCTCTTTCTCCATCGTGCATACTAATAAGATCTGTCTTATCCACATATATTCTGGAATTCAGAGCAAACTGAAATGCACTATTGTCTGGATTCACAAATCTTCCCCTGCTTTATTCTTTTTTATTTTTCCCTCATGGAATCAGATTCCAATGTGCACGTATTTATCTTTTGAAACACTATTGTTTTATTTTTCCCACCCGTTCTCTTTACCAATTCATCCTGCCCTATAATTTTTATCAGATTGATAATCTTCTTTTTATAATCCTCTTTATCGGTGTAAAAAATTATTATCTTAACATTTTCGTTTAAAATAAATTTTCTTAATATATCCTTATCCGTAATGTCTAATGAATGTCCAAATATAAAAACTTTATGGTAC
>ENA-OQIT01000141-OQIT01000141.1-human-gut-metagenome-genome-assembly--contig:-NODE-141-length-16815-cov-3.919283_pt1 | contig 16815 bp, 15 predicted proteins | sample MGYA00242587_ERZ504752 | MGnify/ENA primary metagenome ERZ504752 (study PRJEB26092, sample SAMD00036352) | human gut metagenome | host: Homo sapiens | study: EMG produced TPA metagenomics assembly of... | reverse complement strand
ATCTCTGTCTTCATCTGACAGAGGAAGATATGTTTTTCTCATAGTGTTCATCCTTTCTTAGATAACACTATTTTACCATACATTATCCTTAAAATATATAGTAGAAATTTAATTTATTCTATACTAGAAAGAAGACAGGAGCTGCCGGAATCTGGAAAGAAATTAAAATTGAAGTGAAAAATGGAGAAACTGGCAGTTGGCAGACTGCATATAATGGTACAATTGCAGAGACTGCAGATGGAGCAAGTACTGATATTACATTTGAACCAGTCGATGCAAGTGATGTAAAAGTTAACGGTAGTAAAAAAGTTATGATAATCCAGAAGGAAAATATGCTTCTGCCGGAGAAATCAATGTTTACTCTGCAACAAAAGAAGTGACTCTGGTAAATCCGATTAAAATCTTACCGGAAGAGGGTAAGACCACCACGATGAAAGAAGGCGAGACTCAGCAGTTCCGATATGAGTTGACGCAGGAAGCTGAAGAAGCGGGCGGAACCGTAAAATGGAGAGTTCAGGACAGTAGTATTCTGAAGGTGGATGAGAACGGTTTTGTGACAGCAGTTAGTGCTGGAAAAGGAAAAGTATCAGCCAATTATAAATTGGGAAATACAACCTATAATACATACATCGACGTTACTGTAGAAAAAGTAGAGACAGAATGCACGATTAGCCTGAACGGAACACAGTACAAAGGAATGAGTCTTCAGGAAGTTGTAGAACAATCAAAATTAACAGAATTAACGAGCGTAAAATTTGAGAGCGGTGTGATTCGTGATGCAGATTTTGATTATTTGAAAAAGTTCAATCGTCTTCAGTGGACATTGAAAGAATTCAGTATTGGTGACGATGTCAAATTACGGGGACTCAGTGGAGATGCCATTCCATTGAATGCTTTTTATGCATCGTATCCGGGATATAACATAGAAAAAGTATATCTTGGAAAAAATGTAAAAGGAATGGGAATGAATGCATTCGGAATGTGCAGAAGCTTAATCAGTTTTGAAGCACCTGGTCTGGAAGAAATGCATACTACTGCTTTGAACCGAGTGAATGGATTGGCGGAATTAAACCTGCCGTCATTAAAAGTAGTGAATGGTCCATTGTTTGGTAATATGAGCAATAGTACGACAGAAACAGTAAAACTTCCGGCTGTTACAGAGCTTGATGATGATGCGTTTAAATATTTAGGAGCATTAAAGACGCTGGAATTAGGCGCAACACCTCCGTCGTTGAGTATTTCTGCCGGTGAGTTGAAATTTGCAAAAGGTGTCGTAGATAATCTGAAACTTGTGATTCCGGAAGGTGCGTTAGATGCATATAAGGCAAGTCCTGGATATAATGCAGAGCAGAATACATGGTATGGAATCAAACTTTCAGAACCTCAGGAAGAAGTTCATATCAATGCAACGATCAACGGAACAGCTGTTGACGGTGCGAGCCTGGAAAAAGCAGTTGAAAAATCTGGTGTAGCTGTGGATGCGGTGACTTCCTTGACAATCAATTCCGGAAAAGTAACACAGGAAGATCTGGCTTATTTGAAGAGCATTTCAAGACTTGAAACATTCGAAATGAATGTTGGAGACAATCTGCAGTTGATCGGAATGGATGGACAGCCTACAACTGTATTAAGTAAAGATACCGCAGTGATTGAATTTGCACCTAAACGTGCCGGAAGCAGCCGCGCAGATATGACAACACTCACATTGGGCGGTATTACAGAAATTTACAATGGAGGATTAAAAGCATATGACTCTATTGAAACGATTCATATGCCAGATGTTGTTACAGTAGGAGCAAGTGCTTTTGGCTTGGGAGCATGGTTAGAGACATTAGATCTGTCCAGTGCAAAGACAATTGGAGCTAATGCATTTAATGGATGTAAGCGTTTGGAAAGTCTGACAATGAATGCAGTCGAGACACTGGGAGAAGGATCCTTTAAATACACAGATGCGCTTGATAGCCTGACACTTCCTGCTACGATTAAAAATATTGAAGATATTCGATTTGGAATTTGTAAAAATGGAAATAAGAGCGGTGCTAAAATTACAATTTTGGCAACAACTCCACCGACTGTTGACAGTGCGGCATTTACCGGTGTATCTAGTGTGACACGGCCGGCTACTGTGACAGTACCTCAGGGAGCGCTTGCTGCATATGTAGCTCAGGTAAATCCAAAGGCTGATGTAGCGAAAGTACTGAAGAGACAGGATATCAATTGGAATTCGTTGTATTTAAGAGAAGAAGGCTCTTCTTTGGTGGAATATAAGGCAAAATGTGGCACATGGGCAGATCAGTATGCATATGTAGCAACAGGCCAGACGATCACAGCAGATAAGTTGGCGGCTCTGCATAAAGATGATCAGAAGAACTTGAAAGAAAACGAAGAACTTAAAGGCTGGAATACAAAGAAAGATGGTTCCGGTGATATGGTGACAGCAGAAACGGTTGTATCAGAAGAAATGACCGTTTATCCGGTGATCGGAGAAAAAGCAGAAGAGATTCATATCACTGCAAAAGTAAATGGCGGAGAGTCTCTCGGTGGAGAAACTCTTGCAAAAGTAGTAGAAAAAGCAAATACGACAGCAGAAGGAGTTACATCTCTGGTGATTGAGTCCGGAAAAGTAACCCAGGACGATCTTGCAACATTGAAGAGTATGACAAGACTGACAAATCTGGAAATGAATCTGGACGGAGATCTGGAGCTGATTGGTGCAGAAGGAACAGCAACGACAGTATTACCGGCTGAGTTATTCATAAAATCCAGTCTGGAGACAGTTTCCTTGGCAGGATTTACAGAGATTGGAGAAAGCGCTTTTAAGGATACAAAATATCTGGAAAGTGTAACCATTCCGAATGTGACAGTGATTGGAGCCGGAGCATTTGCAAATACAGCGAGACTTGAGAGTATTGAACTTCCTGCAGTGACAGAAATTGGCGCAAGTGCATTTGCAAGAGCTCAGAAATTAGAGACAGTAACAATGCCAAGTGTTGTGACGATCGGAGCGTCAGCATTCGAACATACATTGGTAGAGGATGTAACACTCCCTGCTACGATCACAAGTATTGGATCCAGGGCATTTGTTGGTAAACCAAATGGTAAGAGAGAACTGCATATTACGATTGAAACAGCAACACCACCGACAATTGATGGTTCTTTTGCAACACATGCCGATGCTTATGTGAAAGTTCCAGACGGTTCTCTTGGAGCATATTTGCCGAATCTGGATCTGAGCAAACCATTTAAAAATTCAGGAGATACAAAATGGGGCGGACTTCGCGTGATTGATAATGCGCAGAAACTGCTGACTTATCATGGAGTGAACAGCTGGGATAAGATGTACGCATATGTGGTAAGCGGTACAGCGATCACAGAGAGCAGATTCCCGACTACATTTGAAAATGGAGACAAGATCTTAAGTGGATGGAATACATCAAAAGACGGAACAGGAACACCGGTGGATGCCAACACAGTTGTAACAGAAGATATGACGCTGTATGCACAGTGGAGCGAACCGGCAGTGGATCTGGATGTTGCCGTATCTTATTCAAATGTGGATGAAGCAGGCGAAACAATCTGGACAAATCAGGATGTGACCGTGACTCTGACAGCAAACGAACCTGTTCAGGATATTGAAGGATGGACTCGCGTATCCGATACCGTGCTGACAAAAGCTTACAGCCAGAATGGAACCTATAGCGTTACGGTAGTTTCCAATGACAATCAGCAGAAAGAAGTGACCTACACGGTAGCAGGCATTGACAAACAGGCTCCGAATGTAAGCGTCAAAGGCGAAGGAAATGGAGATCGTTTCCGCAAGATCACAGGAATCGCAGTGCACGATACAGAAGGTGTCAAAGAACTGAAGGTCAATGATACAGTTACAGAGATCAACAGCAAGTACAAATACCTGACAGACATCGAAAAAATCGGTGTAAAAGAAGGAGAAAATACAGCAGTTGTTGTAGATCAGGCAGGAAATGAAAAGACAGTGACATTCCACTATGATACCGTTGCTCCGACATTCCAGTGGATCGTGGACAACAGTAAACTGGAACAGTCCAAAGAAGTACGTCTTGAGACAAGCGAAGAGATCCAGCTTCCGGGTGAAGGATGGTCTCTGAAAGGCCAGGAAAACGGAACTTATGTCTATGTGAAGACCTTTACAGCAAACTGGAAAGACAAAGCATTTACAGTGACAGACCTTGCAGGCAATGTATCAGAACCGCAGTTTGTAGAAGTAAAACGCATCGACAATACAAAACCGGCAGTGGTAGAACTGACACAGGATATCACAGACTGGACCAAGAAAGATGTAACTGTGACGATCAAGACCTCTGTAGACTGTGCAACACCGGAAGGATGGAAGAAAGTCAATAAGAGAACTTTCACAAAAGTATTTACTGCAAGTGGAGAATACAGCGTTACCCTGACAAGTGCAACAGGAGTGACAGGAGATGCGTATGTATTTAGCATTACAAACATTGACAAAGAAGCACCGGTGATTGATTATGCAGCCATTGAAGCAGCAAAGGGATATAAGAGAGAGATCCCGTTGAATGAGGGAGAAGAGTACACAGAAGAACAGCTGACAGAGATGTTCACAAAACCGGAGTGGGTAAAAGATAATTCCGGCACAGCAGCATTTAAAGTAGACAAATGGGGTCTGGAACACGGTCTGGATGGATATCAGCCATTCACATCGAAGACACCGGGAGAGTATAAAGTACGCTTCTATGCATACGATGCAGCAGGAAACAGCAGCAGTTTTGATGTTTATGTGAAAGTATTAGAGCCGGAAGTAGAAGAACGCACGACAACAGTAAGTTATACGGTATTTATTGACGGCCGTGTTCGTACCGGACAGTGGACACATACAGGAACTGAGACGGGAGAATTTAGATTTGATCTGTCTATGGTAAAAAATCTGCCGGCAAGTTATGAACTGGAAGAGGGAGAAGAAGGATATCGGATGCTGCAGTATGGTGATATGACTTCGGTAACGTTCTACCTTACAATAAAATAAAGAGCAGAGTTTTTAGATTCTGTAAACAGTTTTAAATCCGCCTGAGCAAACGAGGGAAAATAAAATCTCCGTCTGGTCAGGCGGAAATTTTGTATAGAAAAAAATATTTATAAGAATTTTATTTTGGTATATTCTGGTTTTCTGCTATAATATAATGGTCCGTTGAAAGGACATTTGATTCAGGGGATACAGAAGGGAGTATAAGAGATGAGATTACGTAATATTCCGCGTGCGGAAGGGACAATACAGAGCCATCAGGCAGCAATCAAGCGGCCGGAAGATCAGAAAGGATGCTGGAAGCAGGTGTTTGGAAATGAGAATCCGATCTACATAGAGATCGGCATGGGAAAAGGTCGTTTTCTGTTAAATATGGCAAAGCAATATCCGGATATCAATTTTATCGGGATTGAGAGATATTCCAGTGTATTATTGCGTGCACTGGAAAAGTATGACACAGAAGAGTTTCAGGAACTGACAAATATCCGGTTTGTTTGCATGGATGCAAAAGAACTTTCGGAAGTGTTTGCAAAAGGAGAAGTGGAGCGGATTTATTTGAATTTTTCCGTATCCATGGCCGAAGGCACGACATGCAAAGAGAAGACTGACTTCTACAGAATTTTTTGTCCCGTTATGACAAGATCCTTGCAGAAGACGGGACAGTGGAGTTTAAGACGGATAACACAGAGCTGTTTAATTTTTCGCTGGAGCAGATCAGAGAATATGGATGGACAGTACTCAGCTATACATACGACTTGCATCATCATGAAGAGATGAATAAAGGAAATATTATGACAGAGTATGAAGAAAAGTTTTCTGCAAAAGGGAATCCGATCAATAAACTGATCGCAGGAAGAGGTACAGAAACACCGACAGAGTAAATTCACACCTTTCTCCATGCTGCATACAATAAAAGTGAGGAATACCCACAGTTGGAGAGCGGGCGATGGGGTGGAAAAGAAGCTGGAAAGAGAAACTGCGTCAGAAAATGTACTGCCAGGCAGAACTAAACAGACAAATATTATGTATAAAACGCTCATTAGAAGAAGTATGTGCGATACTCAATACAGGATGTTGCCGTAAATAATAAAAGTAAAAAGAGTAGGTGTTTGAGATGAAGATCAGAGTAACTGCGAAAAATTATCCACAGGAAGTACTGAGGTCTGAGACACCGGTTCTGGTAGAGTTCTTTGCTGTATGGTGCGGAAAATGTGCTATGATGGAAGATGTGCTGGATGAAATTGCGAAGGAATACGATGGACGTGTGAAGGTGTGTCAGATAGAGATTGAAGAATCAGCAGTTCTGGCAGCAGAATTTGAAGTAGGGATTGTTCCTGCGTTTGTGGTGTTCCGCGATGGAAAACCGGTGAATTATGCCAATGGAGTACTTGCGAAAGATGTTTTGATCAGAATGCTGGAAATCTGAAAAAACAGCTTTCGGATTGGAGAGAAATTCTTTCCAATCCGGAAGCTGTTGTGTATAATGATCGGAAAATTAAAAAAATTACAAAAAGATAAAAAAATAACTTGATTTTTTATAAAGAGTAATATATAATAACTCTTGCGTTACAGATTAAGTAACAACATAAAGATGCGCGATTAGCTCAGTTGGTAGAGCACCTGACTCTTAATCAGGGTGTCCAGGGTTCGAACCCCTGATCGCGCACTTGGAAATCACTGTTTTTGCAGATCAGAAGCTGCGGGGGCGGTGGTTTTTTTGTGCGCATTTTCAAGGGTTTTCAGCCTTTTCATTATTTTGCCTGAGGTAAGTGTAAGCAACAAAAGTACTATATTTTTTGATTACACCTGGATTACACTTTTTATGAGACGTAATCAAGAGCATTTTCAATCATTTTGTTTTTCTCTGATTTAGTTTTTACATCAAAGGTATAGTTTTTTAAAGTAGTACGCTTGTCCGCATGACCTACCATCTCACGAACGGTATTGATGTTTATTTTTCCATCAATCAATGTGGAGATATAAGTCTTGTATCAGAAAAATGTGGAGGCTAACAGATACAGATGATTACTTACGCAGGAAGAGGACAAGAAAAGATGTGTTATGAGGAAGATGCATTTGATCAATCGTTAGAATTTTATTATAAATCGTAAATACGAATCGCAGTCACACGTAATTGGTGGCTGCGATTTGTATTTTATGTACACCGTGAGAAGAATGAATGAGAAAACGATAGAGTTCAATACAATTTTATGCATATTTTGTTTCATATTGTTTATGTGATTTTCAAAATAGTAAATCTATAATAGAGAAGATTATGTCGGAGATGTTGAGTTTGGAAAAATAACCGCATTGTACATCAAAGCACTGGAAGGTGCAAGCAATATAATATTTCCTAAGTGGTAGGAAATAAATTGAAACGAAAAGCGTACAGAATCCTCTTAAAATGGAAGCAAACTAAAAATTGCAAAAATAGGAGGATTTACTTATGGCAGGATTAGGAATTTCAATTTATCCGGAACATTCAACAAAGGGACGTGATTTAGAGTATATTCATTTAGCGGGAAAATATGGCTTCCGGAGAATATTTACATGTCTGCTTAGTGTAGGAATGAAAACACGAGAAGAACTTATGGAAGAATTCAGAGATCTGGTGGATGCGGCACATGAGGAAGGGATGGAAGTGATTCTGGATGTAAATCCGGGTGTGTTTGAGCGTCTTGGGATTACTTATGACAACTTATCATTCTTCCATGATATTCATGCAGACGGAATCCGTCTGGACGAGGGATTTGATGGATTGAAAGAAAGTCTTATGACATACAATGGTGGGCTAAAGATTGAACTAAATGCAAGTGGTGGAGGTGGATACATTGAAAATGTGATGGCGAACTTCCCAAATACGGACAATCTGGTTACATGTCACAATTTTTATCCACAGAAATATACGGGACTGTCATTAGAACATTTTAACAGTTGCAATAAAGAAATGAAAAAACACCATCTGCATACAGCGGCGTTTGTATCCAGCAATAATGGGGACACATATGGTCCATGGCCGGTTAATGAAGGGTTGTGTACATTGGAAATGCATCGTGGACTTCCAATCGATTTGCAGGTTCGTCATATGTTTGCAACAAAAATGATTGATGATGTGATCATTGCAAATGCCTATGCATCAGAAGAGGAGCTGAAAGCATGTTCTGAAATTATTCCGGGACTTCTCACCTTTGGATTTGAAGCAGAGAAAGAATTGACACAGGCAGAAAAGGATATCTTATATTTCGCACAAAAGCATGCGAACAGAAGAGATATCAGTGATTACATGATTCGATCAACTGCTCCGAGAAATACATTTTCAAATGTATCTATACCGGCAGCGAACACACAAGATCTGAAGCGTGGTGATGTTGTCATATTAAATGATGAGTATTCACGCTATAAAGGTGAATTGCATATTGCTCTGAAGGAGATGCCTAATGACGGAAGAAAGAATGTGATTGGTCATATTCCGGAAAGAGAACTCTTTATGCTGGACTATATGGAAGCCGGAAAAGTGTTTGGTTTCCAAAAGACAATTTGATTTAAGCTTACTGTACATTAAGAGGAGGAAGGGGATTTGAGTAAAGATGGAAAACAGACGTCGCAAAAGATTAGTAGATATGTTATCAAATCACCAGGAATGGATGACAAGCAAACAACTGGCGGCAGTTCTGAATGTATCGGATCGCACAATACGATCTGATATAAAAATAATCAATGAAAAACGAAAAGAGCCACTCATTGAATCCAATATGCAAAAAGGATACAAATTGGCTGCAGACGCATTAGATTATCTAAGTCAAAATACGCCTATGTCTGTACGAGAGTATACTCAGGTTCCCCAGACCTCGGAGACAAGATGTGTGTATATTATACAGAAACTGTTGTTTGAAACGAAAGAACTGAATTTAGTAGAGTTGGAAGAACAGATCCATGTCAGTGGGTATACGATCAATCGAGACATCAAAAAAATTCGGGAATTGTTAAAAGATGATCCCAATCTGCAGCTAATACGTAGCGGAAAATGTATTTCATTGAAGGGAGATGAATTAAGCAAACGCAGATTATACAAGCGGCTTCTGGTGGCGGAAATACAGAAGAATTTTCTGAACTTAGATCAGCTCGCTAAGTCTTATAAGGATTTTGACTTGCTAGAAGTGAAAAACATTTTTATGGCAGTTATTGAAGAGTATGGATATCCGGTGCGTGAAGCTTTGATCTTAATACTGGTTATTCATGCAGGGACAAGCATTGAACGTATGATGCATTCGAATTATGTTGAGCTGATGGATGAGGAAGCGCAAGAGTTAAAAACTTCGATTGAATATCAGATTTCCTCGGAATTTTTTGAGAGAATTGCACAGCGGTTTCATATTCAGGTAAAAGAGAGCGAAATTATCAGGTTTGCATCAGCGATTGTGGGACGGAAAACATCGCGATATGTGAGCGACTATATTGATTATCACGGGAATTGGTTGAATTCCAAAAAACTGACAGAAGAAATTGTTGATCAAATATATGAGGTGTTTGGGATTGATTTCAGACAGGATATGGATTTACAGATTGGGTTGAAGATTCACTTACATGGACTGATAGACCGAGAAAAGAAACATGCAGTTCTGGAAGATATTTTCAAAGATGAAATACAGCGGAAATATCCGCTAGTATTCGAGATGGGTATCTTTGTCGTGGAATTTTTAGAGAAAAGGATGGGTACGAGAATTTCAGATACAGAGACTGCATATATTGCGCTACATTTGGGTGCAGCCAGTGAAAGAATGAATGTGGGAAGAAGATACCGGGCGGTAGTAATTCTCCCGTATAACCAGACTTTTTCAAAAGCCTGTGAAACAAAAATTGCAGATATGTTCCGCGATCGGATGGAACTGGTGGAGACAATGCACTATTTTGAAGAAGAACAGATTCGCAAGCAAGAGCCAGATTTGATTCTGACAGCTTTTCCGATACAGCATTCATTAAATATTCCAACGGTATCCATCAATTTGTTTGTAGATTATGATACAGAGGCAAATATTTTAAAGGCATTAAATGAACTTGATAAAAGTGCATTTCATTTGGAGTTTGTCTCGAATATTGGGTCTTTGATTCAAAAAGAACATTACTATAAGAATCTGGACTGTGATTCCCCAGAGAAAATCATACGTCTGATCTGTCAAAAATTGGAGCAGGATGGAGCAGTAGATTCTTCTTTCTGCGATATCGTGTTAAAAAGGGAAGAAATGTCCCCAACTTCATTTGTAGACACATTTGCGATTCCACATGCTTTTGGTGCATTTGCAAAACGTTCCACAATCGCAGTGGCACAGCTGAAAAATCCAGTTCAGTGGGGCGAATTTCATGTAAAACTGGTAATGTTGTTTGCTGTGAATGAAAATGATCAGAGAATGATAAAAATCTTTTTTGACTGGGTATCTAGCCTCGTGAACCAAATGGATAAACTGGCAGCACTCTGTGTCCCTCTTGAGTATGAACAGTTTGTGGATCGGATTATGGAATGAGGAATTTCCTAATCTGTTAGGAAAACAGTTTGATGCCATGATTACGTGGAAGTTCGTATAATAGACTCAGTCAGAAAGAAAAAGGAGGAGAACAGGAATGAAACGAATTTACTTATTTTGTAGCGCAGGAATGTCTACAAGTATGCTGGCTAGTAACATGCAGGAGGTAGCGGATAAACATAAACTTCCATTTGAAGTTCAGGCATTTCCAGATGGAAAGATCGGAGAAATTATTGCAGAACAACATCCGGATGTGATTTTACTCGGACCTCAGATCAAATTTAGGTACAATGACATTTCAAGTCAATATGCAGATACCGGAATTCCGATTGCAGTAATTAATGCGGCAGATTATGGAATGATGAACGGAGAAAAAGTATTAAAGGCAGCTGTGAAATTGTTGAAAGGCAAAGACAAGGGGGATGGAGATGTTAGATAAGTTAGAAAAAATATTTGTACCTGTTGCGGAGCGTTTGGGAAAGAATAAGTACTTGACAGCGATTCGTGATGGCTTTCTTCTCACCACGCCACTGTTGATTGTTGGATCATTTTTCATGTTGATTGCAAACTTCCCGATTCCACATTGGACGGAGTTCTGGGCACAGTTCTTTGGAGAAAACTGGACCGCATTTATGTCAAAGCCAACAAACGCAACGTTTGATATCATGGCAATTTTGGCTGTACTTGGAATTGGATATTCCTTTGCAGGGCAGTTAAAAATTGATAAACTGGCAGGCGCAGCTGTCGGTGTTGTAGCGTGGTTCATTCTGATGCCGTTTGAAGTTACCGATGGGGATGTAACACTGAGCGGAATACCACTTGGCTGGGTTGGATCAAAAGGTATTTTTGTAGGAATTATCTGTGCGTTTCTGGCAGTACATATTTTTGCATTTGTAACGAAAAAAGGAATGGGTAATTAAAATGCCTGCAGGTGTGCCACCAACTGTAACAAAGTCGTTTGCAGCATTGGTTCCATCTGCAATTGTAATGGTAGTATTTTTCTTGATCAACATTTTTGTTCTCACTGACATCTTATGGAAATGCATTTGACTTTGTTTTCCTTATTTTACAGAAGCCATTGATGTCACTTGGAAACACATTAGGCGCAGTTCTGGTAGCGATGGGATTCCAGCACCTGTTCTGGTTCTTTGGTATCAACGGAGGCTCTATCGTAGGAAGTATTATGCAGCCAATCCTGACACCACTGTCTATGGAAAATCTGGCAGCTCTCGGTGCAGGAGCAGCATTACCGAACCTTGTAAACCAGCAGTTTTATGATTTGTTTACAACATTTGGTGGTTGTGGATCTACATTATCAATGCTGATCGCAATGCTGATTGTATGTAAATCGGATCGTGTAAAGAAATTAAGTAAGATTTCATTTGTACCGGCATTGTTTGGAATCAATGAGCCAATTGTATTTGGACTTCCAATTGTGTTGAACCCATTGATTCTTGTACCGTTCCTGCTGACACCACTTGTAAATATTCTGGTAAGCTATTTTTCAATGTTATCAGGTCTGGTTCCGTATTGTAGCGGTGTGAACCTGCCATGGACAACACCACCGATTATTTCAGGATTTTTAGTAACAGGATGGAGAGGCGGTTTGCTGCAGTTAATCCTTGTATGCGTAGGAGTAATGATCTATATTCCATTTGTAAAAATGATTGATAAACAGTATCTGAACGAGGAAAAAGCGGCAGTAGAAGAGGAAGATGATGATATTTCATTAGACGATTTATCATTTGATGATATGTAAGTATCAAGTGTAAATTGAGAAGTTTGTGTAAAAAGGAAGGAAGTACACGTATGGAACAGATTGAGCAGATTTGTGTGGAAATGATTGCACATGTAGGTGTAGCACGTTCTGGCTATATTGAAGCAATAAGAAAGGCAAAAGAAGGAGATTTTGCGGCGGCGGAAGAGTGTATGAAGTCCGCAAAGGAAGAATACCTGCAGGGGCATGAAGCTCATTATGAACTCATTCAAAAAGAGGCAAGAGGTGAGCATGTTGAAGTACCGCTTATTTTGGTACATGCAGAAGATCAGATGATGAGTGCAGAGGCGTTTCAGGTGATTGCGGAAGAATTGATTGCGTCTTATCAGAGAATTCAGCAGTTGGAAACAGGTGTTTTAGGAAAGTAAGGTTGTCGATATGATTAGAATAATTATGATTTATGATCAGGTTCAGGCAGGGCAGGGAACGAAAGATGACAGAATGGTTCCTCTAAATGCAACGAAGGAAGTAATCGGTCCTGCGGTTATGATGAAACCATACCTGAAAGAGATGGATGCAAAGGTTATAGCAACTTTGATTGCCGGGACAGGAACCTATGAAGCAAACTCAGATGAGGTCGGCAGAAAAATGTGCGCGATGGTCAAAAAACTGAATGCAGATGTGGTGATTTGTGGTCCGTCATTTAATTATCATGACTATAGTGCAATGTGCGCGGAAATCGCAGATAGAATCCAGCAAGATACTAAAATTCCGGCATTTGCAGCAATGGCAGATGAAAATGCGGATGTCATTGATCATTACAAAGACAAGATTACGATTGTCAAGACACCAAAGAAGGGCGAAGGTGGATTGAACGAAGCACTTAAGAATATCTGCAGAACAGCAAAGGAACTTGCTGAAAATACAGAAAAGTAAATAGCAAACAAATATGGGGCTGTCGGGAAATAGATAGTTCCAAAAAGGGGCAGATTTGACTCGCATGAGTCAAATCTGCCCCTGAAGCTTTTCCGTAAAGAGAGAAAAAGATGGCTAACGACAACCATCTTCTCTCCATTCCATGTTATAATGGAACTATGCTAAAACAAGATTATTATAACGAATTTTTTGAATTAGGGCAACAGAAAATTAACTTTAGTTTCTTCGAATTGAGTTTACCTGATGACGATCCAGTCTATACCCTGAAAAAAGTGATGGAGGAGTTAGATTTTTCTGGCTTGTTAGCCAATTGTTCAGATAAGGGAAGAACCGGGTTTAATCCAATTATGATGTATGCTGTAGTTACTTACGCAAATATGCGTGGGGTAAGAGCTGTTGACCGTATTGTGGAATTATGTGAAGAGACCTTGCGTTTATCTGGCTTACCAAAGGACAGAAACCAAAAAGAGATGCATTCTATGAATTCAAGAATAAAAAACTAACTGCTGATGTATTAGATGAATTAAACTATCAGTTTCTTCACCGTCTGCAAAAAGAAGGACTGATTACCCTAAAGTCGCTTTTTATTGATGGGACCAAAATAGAAGCGAATGCAAACCGTTATACATTTGTCTGGAGAGGAACACTCAATTATCACCTTGCAGGCTTGTTAGATACGATTGATTTACTGTATGAGAAATATAATGTCCTGATTGATGAAAATGAGTATAGCATCAAATATGATATTCCCCATGCACATATGTTTGTGATCGAAGGGATGGATAAAGTAAGGGATATCATTGAAAAGAACCGGAAAAGGAAACTGGCAAAACATAAAAAGTTGTCAAATAATACAATCATCGAAATTGACAATTGTTCTCCGTTGGAGATTCTGAAACTCCAGAAAAATCTGCTTCAGATTGCAGAGCAGGAACAGATCACGTTTGTTTATGGAAAGGGAAAGAGAAAACCGGAAATCCAGCAGCTATATGAGGAACTGGAAGCCTGCGGTGAACGCCTGATGGGATACAAAGAATGCTTTGAGATCATGGGAAGAGACAGGAACAGTTATTCCAAAACAGATTTAGAAGCTACATTTATGAGAATGAAAGAAGACCATATGCTAAATGGACAATTAAAAGTAGCATATAACATTCAGATAGCAGTAGAGAATTATTTCATTGTTCAGGCATATGTAAGTAATGACCGGACAGATTATAATACATTGATCCCTGTGTTAGAAAAGCACAAAAACGCATTTGGAGAAATTTTGGAAGAAGTAACTGCCGACAGTGGTTATTGCAGTGAAAAGAATCTTCTGTACTTAAAGGACCATAAAATCACCAGTTATATCAAACTGCAGGATCATGAAAAACGGAAAACACGTGCGTACACAGAAAATATTGGAAAGTATTACAACATGAAAACGCAGATATTTGAGGATGAACTTTATTACGTCTGTCATGATGGAAGGGAGCTTCATCATATCAGGACTGAGAAAAAAGAACAGGCTGGTTATACACAAACATTTGAGGTGTATGGATGCGCAGATTGTAGTGGCTGTGAACATAAAGCAAAATGTCTCTATAAATATGATGCTGAGAAAGATGCAGAGAAAAATAAGGTCATGAAAGTTAACGGACAATGGGAAGCTTTGAAAGAAGAATCCCATGCAAACATCCAGAGTGAGAAGGGAATTTTGAACCGGCAGATCCGTTCCATTCAGACAGAAGGACATTTTGGAGATATCAAAGAAAATGACGGTTTTCGACGTTTCAATTACCGGACAGCAGAAAAAGTATATAAAGAATTCATGCTGTATGCGATTGGAAGAAATATAAATAAATACCATCGTTTTCTTCATGATGAGATCAAGAAATTTGAGGGAAAAACCGAAGAAAAGGCTGCTTAGAAAAAGAGTGCTTTCAAAAATGCAGTCAAGGGATTTTTGTGTCCTAAAATACATACGGAAAAGAAAGAATACGAATCTCCCGAAGAAGTTCAAGTATTAAAAATACTGATTTCTACGGGAGATTCGTATTTTAAGATTCAGAGCCTAAAAGTCGGTATTAACCGACAGCCCCATTGTTGTGCGTGGAAACAAAATAACAATTTGTCATAAAGCTATTCAGAGAAAGGAAACAGAAACATGATTATTTTGTCATAAAAAATTATCAGGATATGAGCCGCAAAGCTGCCAACATCATCTCCGCACAGGTTATTATGAAACCGGATTGTGTTCTTGGACTTGCCACAGGTTCATCACCGGTTGGAACATATAAACAGCTGATTGAATGGTATGAAAAATTGGATTTAATGAACCGGGGGCGGCTTTTGAAAAGGAGACACATTGTGTAGATTTGACAGAAAGCACAATCGAAGCAAATAAACGATTCTTTGCTTCGGAAGAAGAGGTTCCGAAACAGGCATATACGATGGGAATCAAAAATATCATGCAGGCAAAGAAGATTCTCGTGATTGTGAGCGGGGCGGATTATTTATCATTATCTATGTGGCATTAGTGGTCACGTTTGGATTTACTTTATTGGTTACGGATGTAGCGATTATGATCATGACATATTATTCTGTAATTGGTGGTTGGATTACGGAATATCTGGCAGTATATCTGGCTGGACAAGGTGTATATGCGGCAGAGGAAGGATATTTTACTTCTTTCATTACATCAGAAGTATATCCGATTATTTTTATGTTACTATTTCTTGCGATTACAGCATTTATCGTGTACAGCGGTGTAGAAAAAGGAATTGAACGTTTTGCGAGAATTGTGATGCCGGGATTGCTGATCATGATTGTTGGAATTGCAGTATATTCATTGACACTACACTTTAAGGATGGAAATGGTAGCATCCGGACAGGAATTTAGGGACTTATGATCATTCTGGCAGTATATGTTGTTCCGGTTATGATGGCAGTACTCTTTTTACAGTCGGCGGGCATATTTACACTGGTTCGATAGTGCAACTAAATATGATATCTGTGAACTGAGAGCCCTCTATTTGTCGGGCCACCAGTTCGGAGTGTTCGCGGTAAGTAAAGACTGCTGGTATTCCTTTGGAGGAATTCCGGTAGTCTTTTTAAATACGCGGCTAAAATAGAGTGAATCAGAGAATCCTACCATGGAAGCAACATCGGACAGCTTCATGGTATTGGTTGAAATCAACTCTTTTGCTTTTTCTATGCGGAGGTCATTGAGGTAATGCATCGGGGCAGCATCCATTCGTTCTTTGAAAATGTGGGAAAAATATCCGACACTTAATTTACAGTATTTTGCCATTGAGGATACAGTCCAGTCCTTCATATAGTGCTGATTCAGCTGCATTACAAGTCGATCGATAGAAAAATCGTTCTCAGAAGAGGTCAGGAGCTGCTGGCGGGAACGGACAATCATGACTAGCATATGTAAGAAACTGCTAAGTACAATGTCATCATAATATGCTTTTTTTAATTGCAACTCAATAATGGTCTCTTGAAATAATGTCTTTAGCAGCGTATGTTCACCGATATAGCAATTATGAATTTGATATTTTTTCTAATTAGTTTTTCTACAATCACTTCCAGTGAAATGTATCCAGTATATCTCAGGATGCTCATTTGCATAA
>ENA-OQIT01000140-OQIT01000140.1-human-gut-metagenome-genome-assembly--contig:-NODE-140-length-16951-cov-3.190918_pt1 | contig 16951 bp, 13 predicted proteins | sample MGYA00242587_ERZ504752 | MGnify/ENA primary metagenome ERZ504752 (study PRJEB26092, sample SAMD00036352) | human gut metagenome | host: Homo sapiens | study: EMG produced TPA metagenomics assembly of... | reverse complement strand
CTGCTGAATCAGCTGCATCACAATTTTCTCTGGGGGATGAAAGGAAACTTCCTGGATGTTCCAACGGATTGTCCGCAGAGAGACGAACGGCTTGGATGGACCGGAGATGCGCAGATTTTTTGCCGCACGGCATGCTATCTGATGAATACATATACTTTCTATAAAAAATGGCTGCATGATCTGGAAATGGACCAGACGGAAGACGGGGGAGTTCCGCATGTGATTCCCAACATTGAGGAAGGGCATACAGAAGATAACTGGCTGCTCAGTCAAAGCCCTCATTCCGCAGCGGCATGGGCAGATGCGGCTGTGATCATTCCATGGACACTGTATCTGATGTATGGCGATCAGGAGATTTTAAGAATACAATATGCCAGCATGAGGTCGTGGATTGAATTTATGCGGGAACATTCCGAGGACTATATCTGGAATTACAAGCTTCAGCTCGGCGACTGGGTGGCATTGGACGCTCAGGAAGGAAGTTATTTTGGAGCCACGCCAAATGATCTGACCTGTACAGCCTATTTTGCATATTCTACGGGATTGTTTGCCAAAATTGCAAAAATTCTGGGGAAATCTGAAGCCGGAGACTATGAGGTACTTTATCAGAATATTGTAAAAAAATTCCAGAATACATTTTTTGACGTGGAAGGAAATCTCACAAGTCAGACACAGACGGCACATATTGTAGCGCTGTATTTTAAACTGGTTCCCGAAGAATATGTATCCAAGATCACAGAGCGATTAAAGAGACTGCTGGAAAAAGAAAACGGCCATCTGGTTACCGGATTTGTCGGAACCCCATATTTCTGTCATGCACTCAGTCAAAATGGATGTGTAAAAGAAGCGTATGAATTATTATTGAAAGAAGATTTCCCGTCCTGGCTGTATCAGGTGAAAATGGGAGCGACTACCATATGGGAGCATTGGGACGGATTGAAGCCGGATGGAACGATGTGGAGCGCGGATATGAACTCCTTTAATCATTATGCGTATGGGGCGATCGGGGAATGGATGTACCGGGTGATGGCAGGCCTGGAGGTGGATGAAGCGGCTCCTGGATTCAAACATAGTATTATAGAACCTCAAATTGGTGGTGGTCTGGAGTTTGTGGAAGGAAGCTATCATTCCTGTTATGGGGTGCATCGGCTAAAATGGCAGGTGGATGACGATCAGGTTACGGTATCCGTACAGATTCCGGCAAATACGACAGCAGAAATCCGTCTGTCAGACGTAAAAGAACTGGTACAGACAGATGAACTGCAGTTCAGAAAAGAAGGAACATATATGACAGCCAGCACAGGCTCCGGGCATTATCGCATTCAATATATCATGTAAATACAGGAAAAGCATTTCAGACAGAAAAAATTCTGCTTGAAATGCTTTTTAACTTTGTCTTGCGAATTAATCATACCTTATAGTAGAATGAAAAGAAACACAATCCTCCGGAGGTGAGAAGATGATTCAAATTGCAATCGCAGATGATGATGCTGTATTTTTAGCTAAAATAGAAAAGTATGTAAGAAAATATCAGGAGGAAAATAACACTGATATCCAGCTGACTACATTTTCAGATGCAAAAGAACTCATCGAGGGATATCATCCTGTCTATGATATTGTAATTCTGGATATTGAGATGCCGGGGATGAACGGAATGGAAGCCGCAGAGAAGATTCGTCAGACAGATGAAAATGTTGTCCTGATGTTTATCACCAATATGATTCAGTATGCCATTCGCGGATATTCTGTGGGTGCGCTGGATTTTGTGATGAAACCTGTCAATTATTATACGTTTTCGTTAAAGCTTACGAGAGCAATCGGGCGGATTCAGAAAAACGGAAAAGAAATTTTGCTCAAACTGCAGGATTCGGTAAAAAAAGTTCCGGTGGATGCAATCTATTATGTGGAGATTCAGAACCGGATGTTGTATTATCATACCAGTGAAGGGGAATATGTGGTGCGGGGAACGATGAAAAATGCTTTGGATATGCTGTCTCCCTATCATTTTGTGAAGTGCAATCACTGGTATATCGTAAATCTGAAATATGTCACGGAAGTCCGGGACAATACGGCAGTTGTGGCAGAAAAAGAGCTGGAGATCAGTCAGCGTAAGAAGAACGCATTTTTGAATGCACTGATGGATTATGTAGGGGAAGGAAGTCACAGATGATCTGGATTGTAAATATACTGGCAACTATGATGTACCTGGGATTCGGTGTGATCTATACAGCCGGGTTCCCAAAAAGAAAACATTTCGGTTATTCTATGACGGTGACAGTGGCGGCGATTTTTCTCGCACAGATCGGGATGTCTTTTTTGCTTCAGGCAGAGAACTATCTTGGAGCTACGATGTGGATGGTATCCGGATATGTATTGGTATTGATCACACTGTGGAGCAATGTGAAAATGACGGCAGCAGTTGCTGCTTATTATGCAGTATGGGCGTCTTGTACGTGCTATCTCGCATATGAGCTGAGTGTGGTATTTTGCTGGATGCTTCATAAAAAGTGGGACGTTCCGCACGAGGTATTTCCGGCAGTATTGCTCCTGGTAGGCACTGTAGGAGTCGTTGTTTGCCGCTACACAGTTGCAATCTGGATTCCGGAGGACAAGAGATTTTCCATCGGACCGAGGCAGCTGACTTCAGCGCTGGTCCTGCTGGCAATGCAGGGATATTTGTTTTTGTGGTTTGTAAGACAGTGCACAGGAGGGACACACGGGTTTTTACTGGAAGGAAACTGGTTTAGTATTTTGCAGATGCAGACTTTATGTATTGTCGTGCTGTATTTACAAAATGAACTATTCAAAAAAAGTGCGATGCGGCAGGAACGGCTGGTTTCGGATCTTCTCTGGAGGCAGCAAAAAGAACATTACCGGATCACAAAAGAGAATATCGATATCATCAACCGGAAGTGTCATGATCTAAAGCACCAGATCTCTGCGCTGCGGGATATGTGTACGAAGGAAGAACGGGAAAAATATATTACAGAAATTCAGGATTCTATTCAGATTTATGAAGCGATGGTAAAAACCGGAAATGATGTGCTGGATACAATTTTAACAGAAAAAAGTCTGATCTGTAAGGCAAATAATATTGTGGTTTCCTGTGTGGCAGATGGAAAAGGGCTGGAGTTTCTGCATCCGGTCGACCTGTATACGATTTTCGGAAATGCCATGGACAATGCGATTGAGTGTGTGAAACATTTCAAGGAGCAGGAGAAACGACAGATTGATGTGTTGATACACAGACAGCACCAGTTTCTGATCGTGCAGATTATGAATCCGGTGGAGAGAGAACTGGAATTTGAAGATAATCTTCCAGTGACTACAAAACATGACAAAGCCTATCATGGATATGGGCTGCGCAGCATTAAAAACAGTGTAAAAAAATATAACGGAGTGTTCCAGGTGAAGATAAAAGATGGTTGTTTTTGCCTGAAGATTTTATTTCCGGTAAAAAACTAGTATTGAAAAGTTCCAATGAATTACAGACATTGGAACTTTTTTTTGCACTTATGCGTGCAAAAACATCACTTAGGTAAAATTGGTTGAGTGCAAAAGCGGATATTGTTAAGATAGTATCAATGATGAAAAGCGCAATCGAACAAGTTGTGCAGGTAGAAAGGAGTCATTCAAAGAGGGAATGGTTAGAAGAAGTCAAAAACTGATGACCGGCTGGAGTTTTACAATGCCGGATGGCAATACAAGATCTGTAGATCTGCCGCATACCTGGAATGGAAAAGATGGTCAGGACGGCGGAAATGATTACATGCGTGATCAGTGTATTTATCAAAAAGTATTTACAAAGCCTGTCTTTGACAAAGAAAAGGAATGTGTATATCTCGAATTTGCAGGGGTCAATGCATCTTGTCGGGTTTGCCTTAATGGGAAGAAGATCACTTCTCATGATGGCGGATATTCTACATTCCGTGTGGAGATTACAGAGCAGCTGCAGGAAGAAAATGAACTGACTGTATATGTGGACAATAAAGTGGGAGACAGGGTATATCCGCAGAGAGCAGATTTTACATTTTATGGTGGAATCTACAGAGATGTCACACTTTTGACCGTATCAAACTCTCATTTTGATCTGGATTATTTCGGGGGACCGGGAATCCGTCTTATACCGAAGGTGAAAGGTCAGATGGGAGAATTGACTGCAGAATCTTACATAAAAGGAACATTTGAAACAGTACGATGGAAGGTTCTGGATCAGTCAGGAGAGCAAGTGGCAGATATGGATGGGGCTTCCTGTCAGATGGAGATTCCGAATGTTCACCTGTGGGATGGGATCGCAGATCCATATTTATATACGGTACGTGCAGAATTGATCCACAATGGGAATGTCGCAGACTGTGTGGAGCAGAAAATTGGGTTCCGAAGTTTTCATTTTGATTCGGAGAAGGGATTTTTCCTAAATGGAAGATCCTATCCGCTTCACGGGGTATCCCGTCATCAGGATTGGAAAGAGATAGGAAATGCGATCACAACAGAGCACCATGACAAAGATATGGCGTTGATCCGTGAAATCGGAGCAAACAGTATCCGTCTGGCGCATTACCAACATGATCAGTATTTTTATGATCTGTGTGATCAGTCCGGAATGATCGTGTGGGCAGAGATTCCTTATATTTCCGAGCATCTTGTAAATGGAAGAGAAAATACGGTATCGCAGATGAAGGAACTGATCATTCAGAATGAGCATCATCCATCCATTGTTACGTGGGGGATATCCAATGAGATTACGATCAAGGATACACACAGAAAAGACATGCTGGACAATCATCATATGTTAAACGATCTGGTGCATAAGATGGATCCATCCCGACCGACAACACTGGCGTGTTATGCAATGTGTATGCCGACCCACAAAGTGGTGCATCTTACAGATTTAGTCGGATACAACCTATATTTGGGGTGGTATGTTCCGTTCCCATGGCTGAATGATTTGTTTTTGAAAGGATTTCATAAAATCTGGCCGAAGCGCCCGCTTTGTTACTCCGAATATGGGGCAGAAGGAATGCCTAATCTGCATTCGGCAAAACCAAAGCGCGGAGACCATACAGAGGAATATCAGGCAGTTTACCACGAATATATGCTGGAATGTTTTAAAAGACATCCGTTTATGTGGGGAACTTATGTATGGAACATGTTTGATTTTGCAGCAGACGCAAGAGACCAGGGCGGAGAACCGGGGATGAACCACAAAGGACTTGTGACGTTTGATAGAAAGGTAAAAAAAGACAGTTTTTATCTTTATAAAGCTTACTGGAGTGACGAACCGTTTGCCCATATCTGTGGAAGAAGATATGTGGATCGGACAGAAAAGAAAACCAGGATCAAAGTATATTCAAACTGTGACAGTGTGGCGTTATACCAGAATGGAAAACTGTTGGAAGAAAAACAGGGAAACCACATTTTTGAGTTTACGGCAGAGCTGGAGCGAGAAAATATGTTTGAGGCAAAAACTAAGAACGGATGTACAGATAAAATGGAAATCCGTCTTACAGATACACCAAATCCGGACTACAAATTGAAAAAGACAAAGAGTAAGAACTGGGTTTAATTGAAGAGAAAGGGAAACGTTATGTCACAGAAAACAACGACAGCACAGGGAATGAACCGGGCCAAACTGTATCAGCTCGTATTGTTCCCGATGAATAACGGGGCAACGAATGTATATTACATTCTGACCCTGAATTTTATCGCATATTATGCAAATGGTGTGCTCGGACTGCTTTTGATGTTCGCGACCACCATGGTCACAGTGATGCGTCTGTTTGACGCAGTGACAGATCCCATTATCGGAGCGCTGATTGACCGGACATCCACGAAATTTGGAAAATTCAGACCATTTATGGTTCTTGGAAATGTGATCATGATCGTGTCATCCATCTGCCTTTATTTTGGGACACGTCTCATCAGTGGAGAGATGAGTTGGCTTCGATATGTATGTTTTGTACTGTTTTATGCACTGTATGTAATTGGTTATACATTTCAGACGGCATGTACCCGTTCCGGGCAGACCTGTCTGACCAATGATCCCAAGCAGAGACCATTGTTTACGATTTTCAATACCGTTGCAAGTCTGATCGGTATGGGACTGGTACAGTTTTTGGCACCAATCCTGAGTAAAAGACTGGGCGGATATAACAGTGCGGAATTCTTCAATGTGATGATTCCGCTGGCAATCGTAGTATCTGCGCTTCTGACACTACTTGCAGTAGTAGGGATCTGGGAGAAAGATCGTCCGGAATATTTCGGAGTCAGCAAGACACAGGAAAAAGTGGAGGTAAAGGAATATCTGGCAATTTTAAAAGCCAACAAAGAACTGCAGCGCTTGATGATCGCCGGGGCAGGCTGCAAACTGGCATTTTCTATTGCTACCAATATGACGGTCCTGTGTATGCTCTACGGAGCAATGATGGAAAATTATGACGGATTATATCTGCCGATGATGATTGTGGGATATGTTTTTTCTGTCCCGTTTTTTCTGCTGACGGTCAGAACATCACAGAAACACGGACAGAAAGCATCTCTGGTGCGGTATACAGCAATCGCGCTTGTGATGTATATCGGAGTACTGGTACTTCTCGTTTTGTGGAAGCAGGGCAATCCGGCATGGAATCTGAGTCTGGGACCGGTGAATTTATATACCGTTCTGTTTGTGATATTCTTTGGGGTTGGTTATGGAGCGTATTACTCTACAGCCGATATGCCGATTCCGATGGTTGCAGACTGTTCCGATTATGAAACATTTCGTTCCGGAAGATACATTCCTGGAATTATGGGGACTTTGTTCTCTCTGGTAGACAAGCTGGTAAGTTCTCTTGGTTCTACCGTTGTGGGAGCAGCAGTTGCTATGATTGGAATCCATACACTTCCGGATGGAAATACACCATATTCGGATGGGATGCATGGAGTAGTGATCGTTCTGTTTTGTATTGTTCCGATGATCGCATGGATCATGACTTTGATTGCGATGAAGGGGTATTCCCTGACAGGCAGCCGAATGAAAGAAATCCAGGCAGTCAATGCAGTTCGAAAGGATGCGATCAATCGTGGTATGTCATTGGAGGATGCAATGCAAACATGGAAAGAGATGGATCAGGTGCCGGAGAAATTCAGACAGTCATAAATACAGTGAACGGCGAAAAAATACTATCCAGAAAGGGAAAAATTATGAAAGAGAAGAACAAGAAAAAAGGATTAGGTGTAAAAAAGTGGTCGATACTTACTGCAGTATTTGCAATACTGACCGTTGTCAGTATTATTGGAACCAACATTGCATTATCTGCAGGACAGGCAATTAATATTTTCCTGAAAACAGATACCTATAAAATTGTAGATAAAGGAAACGGGAAAGAGGATACCACGTATTTTGAATCCGATTTCGATTCCGAGGAAGAACTGGAAGAAAACGGAAGAAAAGTCGCAGAGCAGCTGCATGCAGAAGGTTCTGTACTGCTGAAAAATAATGGGGTGCTGCCACTGAAAGAGGATGCGAAAGTAAGCACATTGAGTCATTCCAGTGTGGATATGGTTACATGTGGTACCGGTGCGGCAGACATTGATACATCCAACGCTCCGACTTTGAAAGAAGCATTGGAGAGCAGAGGCATTTCGGTCAATGGTGCATTGTGGGATTTCTACACAAAAGGTGCAGGAAAAGACTATGTGCGTACACCGGGAAAAGCGGCAAACCAGGAAAATCAGTCAGGACGTGCCGGATGGCATATCAACGAGGTGCCGGTCAGCGCATATACAAGTGATGTTACATCCAGCTTTGCTCAGTATAATGATGCGGCAATCGTAACGATCTCACGTATTTCAGGAGAAGGTGCAGATCTGGCATCAGAGAACTTCAAAGACGGGGAAAATGTGCTGTCTCTGACCAAAGAAGAGCAGGATATGTTGAAGATGGCAAAGGACAATTTTGAAAATGTCATTGTTTTGATCAACTCCACAAATGCATTAGAATGTGATTTTATCGAAAATGAAGAATATGGCGTTGATGCCGTACTGTGGATCGGTTACACAGGCGGATGGGGATTAAATGGTGTTGCAGACATTCTGACAGGAAATGCAAATCCAAGCGGAAGACTGGTAGACACATACTGCTATGATAATACGACAGCACCGGCGATGGTTGGAATTTATGGAAGCGATTATACCAACTATGATCCAGATGATAAAGAAAAATGGTACAGCGTAGCAAATGGACAGTTAGACGGAAATCATCACTACATTACATACCAGGAAGGGATTTATGTAGGATATCGTTATTATGAAACACGTTATGAAGACGTGGTCATGGGAACAGAAAATGTCGGAGATTATAATTATAATGATACAGTAGCATATCCATTTGGATATGGACTCAGTTATACAGAGTTTGAATATTCCGATTTTAAGACAGAGTACAACAAAGAAACTGATAGTTTTGAAGTTTCTGTAAAGGTGACCAATGTTGGGGATGTAGCAGGAAAAGAAGTGGTACAGATTTACTTCCAGTCTCCTTATACAGAGTATGACAAAGAAAATGGAATTGAAAAAGCGTCTGTAGAATTGTGTGGATTTGATAAAACAGAAATTCTGGATCCAGGTGCATCTGAGATTGTAACAGTCAATGTTCTGCGGGAAGAACTGGCCTGCTATGATGAGAATGGTGCAAAAACATATATTCTGGATGCAGGGGACTATTATCTGACAGCTGCAAAGAATGCACACGATGCAGTCAATAACGTATTAGCTGCAAAAGGCTATACAAAAGCAGACGGTATGACAGCAGACGGAAACGTTGAGCTTACCTATCAATACAATAATAAAGAACTTGACACAGAGACATATTCTGTATCAAGAGCAACTGGAGAAGCGATCACCAATCAGTTTGAAAGTGCAGATTTGAGTCAGTATGGTTACGAGATCACCTATCTGTCACGGAATAACTGGACAGGCACATGGCCGGAAACAATGGAAATTGAAGCAACAGAAGAGATGTTTGCAGATGGATTGTATGATTATCAGACCTATGAAGGTATTGATGGTTCGGATACAAAAATGCCGACAATGGGAGCTGACAATGGTCTGACGCTTGCAATGATGATCGGAAAAGAATATGATGATCCGGCGTGGGATGATTTATTGGATCAGGTGACATTTGATGAAATGGCAACATTGATCGGACAGGGATATCACAATACAGCGGTTGTACCAAGTGTGTCAAAACCGGCAACAGTAGATGATAATGGTCCTCAGGGATTCACACAGAATCTGACAGGAGTTTCTGAATGTCATACTGCATATGCAGATGAAAATATCATGGCTGCAACATACAATGTAGAATTGATGGAAGAACTCGGAAAAGCACTTGGAAATGATGTATTGGATTTAGGTGCAACAGGGCTTTACGGACCGGCGATGAATATCCACAGAAATGCATATGCAGGACGTAACTTTGAATATTATTCAGAAGACAGTTTCCTTTCCGGTGCAATTGCAGCAGCAGAAGTGAAAGGAATTCAGTCAAAAGGTGTATATGTATATATCAAACACTTTGCTTTAAATGACAGTGAAACAGCATGTCGTTGTATTTCAACATGGGCAAACGAACAATCTATCCGTGAAGTCTACTTAAAACCATTTGAGATGGCAATTGTAGACGGCGGTGCGATGAATGTAATGAACTCCTTTGCACGACTGGGTGTCGTATGGAGTGGTGCACATGAAGGTCTTATGACTAACGTACTCCGTGGCGAGTGGGGAATGAAAGGATTTGGTCTGACAGACTTTTCCGGAAATGCACAGTTCGAAAGCTATGGACTGTATATGAAGACATTTGATGTCGCAAAAGGATTACTTGCAGGAACAGATTGTTGGGATAGTTCTTCTATGTCATGGACAAATGATCTGAAGAAACTCTACAAGGATGATCCGGATATTGTTCAGGCAATGCGTCAGGCAACACATCGAATTCTCTATACGGTTGCAAATAGTAATGCAATGAACGGATTAAGTGCAAATCAGCAGGTTGTAGCTGTAACTCCATGGTGGCAGACAGCGCTGTATGCGGTATGTACGGTAATGGGAGCAATGACAGTCGTAAGTATTGTTATGATTTTCCGGTGCAGAAAGAAACAGATGGCTGACAAGAAAAAATGAAGCATAGAAGTTTACAGGAAGAGGAGGCGAAATGCCTCCTCTTTTTATAATCGACATTCTGTTGCTTTCCTACAGCCAGAGTGTTAAAATAAGAAAAAACGAAAGACATACAGAGGTGAGGGATGAATCAGGAGTTTTATGATGCAGTAGAAGCAAATCCGGTCATTGCCGCAGTAAAAAATGATGCCGGATTACAGGCAGCGGTAGAGATGGAAGAAATTCAGGTGATCTTTGTGCTTTATGGAGATGTCTGTACGATTCCGGAGATTCTGGAGAGAATCAAAGCTGCGGGAAAAAAGGCAATGGTACATATCGATCTGATTGCGGGACTCAGTGCAAAAGAGATATCCGTGGAATTTATCGCCAGGCAGACAAGAGCTGACGGGATCATTACGACAAAACCGGCACTGGTGCGGCGGGCAAAAGAACTGGGGATTTTTGCGGTACTTCGCTTTTTTGTGATTGATTCACTGGCACTCAAAAATATTGAAAATCTGGAAATGCAGTGTGGGACATCGAGACCGGATTTTATTGAGGTGCTCCCGGGAGTGATGCCGAAAGTACTTGGAAGAATCGCAAAAGTGAGCAGGATTCCCATGATTGCCGGCGGGCTCATCACAGAAAAAGAGGATGTGATCGCAGCACTGTCAGTAGGGGCGATCGCGGTTTCTTCGACCAATCAGGATGTCTGGAAATTATAATGGAGGGCATAAAAATGGCAAAATATGTAATGGCACTGGATGCGGGAACAACCAGCAACCGGTGCATTTTGTTCAATGAAAAAGGGGAAATCTGCAGTATGGCACAGAAAGAGTTTACGCAGTATTTTCCAAAACCGGGCTGGGTGGAGCATGATCCGAGGGAAATCTGGTCTACACAGCTTTCTGTAGCGAGACAGGCAATGAATCAGATCAATGCATCGGCAGCAGATATTGCGGCGATCGGAATTACGAACCAGAGAGAGACAGCAATCGTGTGGGACAAGAATACAGGAAAACCGGTGTATAATGCGATTGTCTGGCAGTGCAGAAGAACTTCGGAGTACTGTGACAGCCTGAAAGATAAAGGGCTGACAGAGATGTTTCAGAAGAAGACCGGGCTTGTGATCGACGCTTATTTTTCCGGAACGAAAGTGAAGTGGATCTTAGACCATGTGGAAGGTGCAAGAGAACGGGCAAAACGGGGAGAATTACTGTTTGGTACAGTGGAGACCTGGTTGATCTGGAAGCTGACAAAGGGGGCGGTGCATGTCACAGATTATTCCAATGCATCCCGGACGATGTTGTTTAATATCAATACGCTGGAGTGGGATGATGAGATTTTGGAAGAGCTGGATATTCCAAAATGCATGCTGCCCCAGGCAAAGCCGAGCAGTGCTGTTTACGGAGAAGCAGATCCCGGATTTTTCGGAGGAAGGATTCCAATTGCAGGAGCGGCAGGAGATCAGCAGGCAGCGCTGTTTGGACAGACCTGTTTCGAAGAGGGAGAGGCGAAGAACACGTACGGAACCGGATGTTTCCTGCTGATGAACACCGGCGAAAAACCGGTCTTTTCCGAGAATGGTCTGGTCACTACCATTGCCTGGGGGATGGAAGGAAAAGTTAATTATGCACTGGAAGGCTCCGTGTTTGTGGCAGGTGCTGCGATTCAGTGGCTGCGGGATGAGCTGCGTCTGATTGATTCAGCGTCAGATACAGAATATCTTGCACAGAAAGTGGAGGATACCAACGGCTGCTATGTGGTTCCTGCATTTACCGGGCTTGGAGCACCTTATTGGGATCAGTATGCCAGAGGAACGATCGTGGGACTGACCAGGGGCGTGAACAAAGATCACATTATTCGCGCCACACTGGAATCACTCGCTTATCAGGTAAATGATGTGCTGGAAGCAATGGGAGCAGATTCCGGAATCGCTCTTTCTGCGCTGAAAGTGGATGGCGGTGCAAGTGCCAATAATTTCCTGATGCAGACACAGGCAGATATCAGCCGGGCGCCGGTGCACAGGCCGAAGTGTGTGGAGACGACTGCCATGGGAGCTGCTTATCTGGCAGGTCTGGCAGTGGGATACTGGAAGGATAAGGAAGATGTAAAACAGAACTGGGACATTGACAGGGTGTTCCAGCCAGACATTGAAATCGAAAAACAGCAGAAAATGCTCAAAGGATGGAAAAAAGCTGTGCAGTACGCACATGGATGGGCAAAAGAAGAGGAAATAATGAAATGAAAGATAAGCGCATTACGATGAAAGATGTTGCTAAAGAGGCAGGAGTGTCGACAGCCACTGTTTCTTATGTACTGAATTATTCTGATACAGAAAGAATTAGTCATGAGACACGACTGAGAGTTTTTGAGGCGGCAAATAAATTGAATTATGTGCCGAATATGGCTGGGAGCCAAGGTAGGTATCTTCTGTACGCGCCCCGCTATTGTAACCAATGACGGAGGATGGACAGACGCTGACTGGTTCAGAATTGAAAAATAAAGAAAATATTCATAATACATTGTACTTTTTGCATTTTTAATCGGTGAAAGTCGTATATCGTGTCGGTTAAATTCCTAATTTTGTGCCGCAAAAGGCATCCATGAACAATAATGCAAGAAAATACAATAGATATAATGAAGTAGACGAAAGGATACTAGCTCTCTTTGCTGAAAACAAAGAAAAGGCCTTTCGTCTACTGTATGATACTTATTATCTCCCTTTATGCCTCTACTCTGTACAATTCACAGGCTCTACGGAAACTTCAGAAGATATTGTACAGAATCTATTTGTCAGTTTTTGGGACAAAAACTCACATACCACCATTTCCTCCAATCTGCACGCATGGTTGTTCAATGCCGTCCGTTTCTCTTCACTGACAAAAGTGCAGCGAGAACGTTACTTTTCTTTAGACGAAATGGAAGAAGAATCTTATTCTCCTATCGATGACTTTTATGATGAGGAAGAACTATTGCAAAAAAGAAACCAGCTACTGACTGAATTAAAAAAATTAGTCCAGAACAAGAGTACAATGTTCTAGTCAAAATTAGTTACTAGGAAGAATAAAAAGTACAAAGAAGTAGACTGAAGAGCTCCATATTCCGTAAATACAGTAAAACCCATCTATCACGCGCACTAAAAATGTTGCGTCGTTTCAATATGATAGAAATTCTAATCTTATTTAATTTATAAATTTATTCAGATTTTTGTCACCCATTTTGCGTATTTGTGATACTTCTGTTAAACTGTACAACAATTATGCAAAAGAGTAAAACGGAAACACTAATTCAAAAATACCTGTCCCATCAGCTTAACGAGCAGGAATTGGAAGAATTAAAGCTATGGATTGAAGAAGACGCATCGCATAGAGAAATCTTTGTGAAGTTACTTTCACTCCACCATGTAAACAACCAACTTAACTTATTACATCAGTTTGATAAAGAAGCCTCATGGAAGTCTATTCAACACCGTTGTAACCGGTCCCATACTATTCATCGCCGTATCGCTATTTATTCCTCGGCCGCTGCAATAGCAATACTAATAGGAATTACCTCCATTTTATATTTCAATGGCCAGAAGCCAGTACCTGCCATTGCCCAAAACGAACAGCCACAACAATCCCCTCTTCCCAAAAACACAGAAACTCCTAAAGCCACCTGGGTACAAGCAAACCATTCTGTAGTTCCCCTCTATGAAAACCAACGGGAAATCAATGGAAGTCATATCAACAATGGAGAAATCATATTTCCTCAAGAAAGTGATTCCCCCCACAAACCCAAACTGGATACTGAATTATTACAGAATAAAATTATAGTGCCAAAAGGTTCGGAGTACGCAATAGTATTAGCTGATGGCACAAAAGTAAAAATGAATGCGGACTCTCATATTGATTTTCCGGTTCAATTCGGAGATACCCGAGAAGTCACTTTGGAAGGAGAGGCCATGTTTGAGGTAACACACGATGAAGCCCGCCCTTTCATAATAAAAACACACGACCATGCTATTTATGTATTAGGAACAACTTTCAATATCTCGGCTTATCCCGATGAAGAATTATCAGTAACCTTAATTGAAGGAAAATTAAAGGTAAATGCTCCATCAGGTGAATATTATCTACTACCAGGCGAACATTACTCTTCAACAAGTGAAGCCATAAGTTTCACATCAAATAAGTCGCGATATGTTACTGTATTTTCGGGTAATGATTCCTTTTTCGTATGCATAATCAAGAAGTCCCGACAAAATTTCTTCAAGAGTATCCTCGTTATCTGCTGTAAGGCAAGTACAACTGTCATCGGGTTCATCCATATGGAACAACGACAAAAGCCTATTTTGCGTGTAGATTATATCCTCTTTTTCAATAAGTCCCGTATTGATTCCGTATGAAACAAGTCTTAATATTAAGCCGTAAACGCTGTTCTTCATAAATACCGCCTCACTTACTATAGCCGTTGGGATGTGTTGAATGCCATTTCCACGCTGTTTTAATAATTGTTCCCAGATCATCATACTCAGGTTTCCAGCCAAGTACAGTTTTCGCCTTATCGCTTGATGCAATCAATACAGCAGGATCGCCGCTTCTTCTGCTTTCTTCAACAACCTTAATATCTTTCTGTGTAACCTCCTTTGCTTTTTCAATTACCTCACGAACTGAAAAACCTACACCGTTGCCAAGATTGAATATATCACTTTTACCGCCCTTCATAAGATATTCAACTGCAAGAATATGAGCCTGTGCAAGGTCAGTGACATGGATATAATCACGAATACAAGTTCCGTCAGATGTGGGATAATCAGTACCAAAAATACTTATGTGGTCACGGGTACCCTGTGCCGCTTGAAGAATAATCGGAATAAGGTGGGTTTCAGGATTATGTGCCTCACCGATTTTTCCGCTGATATGTGCTCCGCATGCATTGAAATATCTGAGAGAAACATATCTTAAACCATGTGCTTTTTCTAACCCAATAGAACATTCTCTCCATGGATTTTTTTGTTTCTCCGTAGCAGTTTGTCGGATTTGTCGGATCGGTTTCAAGAATAGGAGTTCTCTCAGGCTCACCGTATGTTGCCGCTGTTGATGAAAATACAATCTTATCAATTCCGTGAGCAACCATTGACTGAAGCAAAACCTTTGTGCCGTTGAGGTTATTATCATAATATTTGAGAGGGTTAGTCATACTTTCACCGACAAGTGAATTGGCTGCAAAATGAATTACAGCATCAATACCTTTTTCTTTATCAAAAACGCTGTCAATTTCACTTCTGTTTCTGAGATCACCTTTATAAAATTTTGCTTTGGGATGAACCGCCTCGATATGACCTGTTTCAAGGTTATCGAATACAACAACCTCATTACCGCTTTCAATAAGTCTGTAAACTGTATGCGAACCGATATATCCGGCACCGCCTAAAACAAGAATTTTCATTTTGTCCTCCTTAATAAAAACAAAACCTACATAATTACATTACTTTTATTCCGCCGTATTTTCTCACTTTGAGAACATGGCATGAGTTTTCTCCGAAAATTTTATTTATAAATTCTTTGTAATTACCTACAAAATCATTTTTGACAAACGCCTGAATTGTACCTGCAAATCCACCGCCGTGAACACGGCACACGCCGTAATTGCGAAGAAGGCTTTCGCTGAGTGCAAGGGCTACCGAGATGTTCTGATGTTGAATATCTCTTGTTGTATATACATTCTGAAGATACTTAAACGATGAATTACCGGATTTTCTGATTGCATCAAGGAATTCAACAAACTTACCGTTTTCAAGTGACGAAACGGCATTTTTAACGTTATGCTCCTCATTAAAGAAATGAATTGCACGAAGTACCGGTCTGTCGCCAACAGCCTCACGAATTTCGTCAAGGCGAATATAAAATTCGTTTGAATCACAATCTCTCAGATAATCTTCTCCGAGAAAATTTGCAACCTTTTTCATTTCCGAGGGAATCATAGCATAATCATCTGTAAGATCAACATGATCGCCCTTTGTGTCAACAATACAAAGACTGTAATCATATTTTTCAAATTCGGTAGGTACTTTCTTAACAATTGGCTTTGTCGGATCTTTAAAGTCAATGTTAACCATTCCTCCGACTGAACAAGCCATTTGATCCATAAGTCCGCACGGCTTTTTGAAAATACATTTTCAGCATACTGAGAAATCTGAGCAATCTCAACTGAATTTATTTTCATATCATTATTTCAATTAATAAAGCCTCCTCTCTCATCATGTAAGTGTTTTCATTGCCCTTTTAATGCATTTAGTATATAATAACTATAATTTCATTTATATTTATATTTTTTTGTCTATATCATTATTTTATTATTAATTAAGGAGTTTAAAATGGATGCACTTATCTCAATTATTGATGAATTATATAACACTCAGCATATCCCTTGTGCCATTTTTGATGAACAGTTACAGCTTATTCATCCTCAAATTACAATGATAGATTTAAGAGAGTTTCTGCATGATGTTTTTTCAATGACACATCATCATGCTCATATTCTTGTCTATGATCATCGTGTTGCTTATGCACGTTTACAAGTTACCTTTGAAAAACAAACATATATGATTGTATGTTCCTGTATACTCAATGATTTACAAAATTCACAACAACTGCTCCCTGATAGTTGGACACAGATTATTCCTGAGTCAATGATTCGTTCGCACATCGCTTCGCTCCATCTCATGACATTTCTAAAGTTTATAAAAATGCTTTATGAATATGTACACATCAATACCTGTCCTTACAAGATATACCATATTAGACTTAATATACAAACAAAAAAACGA
>ENA-OQIT01000139-OQIT01000139.1-human-gut-metagenome-genome-assembly--contig:-NODE-139-length-16983-cov-4.215472_pt1 | contig 16983 bp, 17 predicted proteins | sample MGYA00242587_ERZ504752 | MGnify/ENA primary metagenome ERZ504752 (study PRJEB26092, sample SAMD00036352) | human gut metagenome | host: Homo sapiens | study: EMG produced TPA metagenomics assembly of... | reverse complement strand
AGTTGTTTTTTCATAGTTAGGTTTCCTGTCTTTCTTTCCATATTCTTGTTCTATTGTAACATATGGGAAGAGAATGTCCATCAGCAATTACAAAAAGAGGCTGCCTTCCATGACAACCCCTTTGTAAATCCTTATAACCTATAGGACTGCTTTAAAATTCACTTTCATATTTTAGAGCGTGTTTGAAAAATACTCTAATATTTTATCCTAACGGCTCTGTATGTTCTTCAGATAAATAAGCCTTCTGTTCTTCCTCCGGAGCTTCCCAGATTGTTGTTGTAGTTCCATCCTTATCTACATATACTTCTTTTATCTCATCTTTCTTCAAAATATCATGAATATGATCATATGGATAAAAAAATACAGCTTACATATTTTTCCCACAGGCTCTGTTCAAAATGGATAGTCATTACGCCTGTTTCCCTGTCTAAGGATGTTCTCCAGCGATAATTTCCTTTTATTATTTGTTCTATATGTTACTTCATCTTTATTATCCTCAATAATAGTTATCCCTGCATCTTTGTAGCTGATATATGTGACATGTTTATTCATGAACATGAACACTGCCACAAAGCAAACTATGGTTGCTGCTATGGAAAGCAGAATTGTTTTTATCTTTCTTTTCTTTAAAAATTTCCTGAAATTCTTCAGATCATTTGCTTCATTGCTGCTTTCTTTTGTCTGCACTGAAACCTTCATATCATTTTCAAGGTCTGTCTTTGTCTCATGGTATACCCGCTGGCAGATTTCGCAGTTTTGCAGATGTTCTTCTACAAGTTCTTTTGTGTCATCACTTACCACATCATCAATGTATAATGGCAGAATATCCTGGATCACGTTGCAGTTTATTTTTTCCATGTTACTTTTCCTCCTGACTTATCTGTGCTCTTATCATCTGGCGTGCACGATGGTAAGTCACTCTTGCCCATCCTGCACTTTTCTGATAGCATTTTCCGATCTGCTCAAAGGAGAGCTCACCATATATCCGCAGGTGAAATACTTCCCTGTAAGGTTCCGGTATCAGTTCTGCATAGCGTTTGAGATTCCGAACTGTCTCATCCTGCACAATCTGATCCAGTACTGCCGGTGATGTATCCTGCATGGGATCCTGCATTATTTCTGAAAATTCTTCGCCTACATAGATTTTATTTCGTCTGCAATAGCGGAAATATGTATTCTTCGCAATTACAAATAGCCATGCGCGGATATCCTTCCGGCCGTCAAATTTCTCAATATTATTCATTGCCTTCAGGAATGTTTCCTGGGTGATTTCCTCTGCCAGACTTTCATTTTCGGAAAGTGCCCGGATATAGAGAAAGACATCATGGAAATACTTCCGGTAGATTGTTTCGATTTCTGATTTCTCCATTCCTGCTCCTTGTATTTTTTATTATCCTACTGCATCTTTCGGGATTTTTAATAGCCCGGTCTTCTTCCATTGAATGTCTGAACATGATCCTGATTTTATTTCATCTGCATTGAATATTCCAAAATATCGTTTCATGATGATCCTCCTGTCTGCTGTATCATTATTTTATCTGATGTCTTTCTATATAATTAAGTCACAGACAGAAGAAACGTTACAAAAAATAAAAAGAATCCCCTGCAGTTTGCTTTTCGCAGTCTCTGCAAGGGACTTACCTGATTTAGTTAAAACAACAGCTCCATCTGATCCCCCACTTCAATTCTCGCAGTGACAAGTTCATCCGGTTCTTTCCCTCTTTTGTGTTCGGCTTTCAGGTACTGGGTACCGCCTCTCAGACTTGCAGCGATCAGATTCAGCACATATATATTGTCAAAAACGATTATAGATGGACTCTCCGCCCAGACCGGTAAGGCAGATAAGCTGTGTGTTGCTCTTTTTTGCCATATCCATCAGCGGGATCAGCAGATGGGAGGCATTGGTCTGTGCGAACGGGTTGTCCATGATCAGAACCTTTCCCTCATTTTTATCTGCAAAAATGTCCGTATCATCCCGTCTCATATAATACAGAAGGCTGGACAGGATTACAAATGCAGACAGAAATCCTTCTCCGCCTGAGTTTCTGGAAACCTCTTTCCATGTAATCGGATATTCCCTCTGGGCTTCGATCTTATAAAGATGGATCTGTACATTTCCGATTCCTACCACCTGATCATAGAGATTTCTGGTAGTAATACCGGAGCCGAAAAACTCCTGTGCGTTCTCATTTTTCTCGAAAAGTTCCACGCCTTCCATAGTGATCTTATCAATAAAGTCTTCCAGACGCAGACGGTAAAGCCCTGCATTTTCTTCCCAGTCCGGAAGCTGGATCTTTAACATTTTGATATTTCTTTTCCTTATGGTGATGGTTGAATTATGGTCGATTTTTCCAAGGTTACTGTGGATTTCCCGGACATAATCCTCCAGAAGTTCTGTGATACGTTCCTTCTCCCTCTCTACTACAGAAATATCAACCTCCAGCTTCTCCATAAGGCTGTCATAGGACTGCACTGTAGTTTTTAACTGAGTCAGAACACGCACTGCATCATCGGAAAGCTCCAGCATCTGTTCCAGCGGTTTCCTGTAAAAATCATCCTGAAAGCTTTCCATACGGACAATCTTATTCAGCGTGCGCACCAGTTCTTCCTTCTTCTGTCCGGTATCCCGCATTTTCTGATTATAATCCCTGATCAGGATTCCCTTGCAATTTCTTAATTCTTCCGCAGACAGATTCTCCGAAACCGGCTCATGGTCTTCTGCAGCCACAGGAATCAGTTCATTATACTCTGATAAAACAGTCAGATTCTCTTCATAGCTGCGAAGCTTTCCGCTCAAAAACTCCTCCTGCTTCTTCTCTTCTTCCTTCTCATAAAGAAGCTGATTTTTCCTTGCCTGAAAATCCTGTCCCTGAATCTCATCCTTTGGCAGAGGTTTCTCCATACCGCAGACAGAGTGGATTCTTTTTGTCAGTTCGCTGATCTTACTCTGAGCCACTGCTGCCTTTTTGTCTGCATCATTCCACTGCATATCCTTTGTCTGGATCTTTCTGCGGAAATCTTCCAATACTCCCTCCTGATGTGACTCTTCTTTTCTGTCATAGATCACGCCGGACCACTGTTCAGGCTTTAAGTGATATTTTTTCTGAAGATAATCCAGATCTTCCTTTTCCCTCTGGTAACGTGCGGCAGACCTTCTCTCCTGCTCTTCCAGATTCTTCAGTTCCTGTGAAAGAACAGAGGTGATTGCTTCATAACGTGCTTCCATCTGCTCCGTTGACATGCTGGCAAATCCAAATTGCTGGCTCTGCTGTTTCCTGACCTCATCTGACTCTCTGCTGCCTGCCTCATATGACGCATATCTGGTATATTTTTCATCCAGTTTGTCTTTTTCTCTCTCCAGCATATTCAGATTATGCTCCAGAGTCATTTTCTCCTCCAGAAGCTTTTCCTGTCTGTCCTTTGCAAGCTTCTGGTTTTCCCGGAAACGAGTTTCATCCTTTTTACATTTTTCAAGCTCATTTCGATTATTTTCATAGAAAGCATAATCTTTTTCCAACTGGGAAAAATCTTCCAGACGCTGTTTCTGACGGTCAATTTCCGCAGCAGATTTTATGAGCAGATTCTGCAGCTTTTCATGTGCTGTCTTCAGACTGTCAAGCTCCTGCGCTGCATCCCGGATATCCTTTTCCAGAGATTTTTTCTCTTCCTCAAGAGTTTTCAGAAGCTCCTGGATTTCTTCCCATTTTTCTTTTGTTACAGACTGGTTTTTCAGTGTTTCCTGACGCTGAAAATACTCTGCGTATTCCTTTTTGCGCTGATCTACAGCCTGATTTAGTTTCTCCAATTCTTTCTTTTTCTCCCAGATCATTGCCTGAAGCTTTTCTTCATCCAGGAGGTTTTCATTAAACAGAATATAAAAGCTGATTCCAGGGAAATTTACGATTTTGTCTGTGTACTTTTCCTGAAATTCTTCTATTTTCTCACGCTCTACAATAGGCACAGGGAAGGATGTGCAGACGTTTCTGTCGTTTCGTCCCAGCTTCTCAATTTCCTGTCGGGTAAGGATCAGGGCATATGGCAGAAATGGATTCTTACGGACCAGCATCTGGTTTTTCTTCTGGGAGTATCCGTTCTTTTTCAGCCATTCCATACCATAAACTGTGTGAATTCCCAAATCATCCAGTTCTTTCTCCAGTTCCTCAGGAAGCTCCAGAACCTTTCCGCTGGTAAGGCTTAAATATTCTTTTTCCAGGGAATCCTCTTCCTTTTCCAGATTTCGCCGCAGCTCCTCCAGCTCACGCAGCTTTCGTGCAGAATTCTCCAGTATCCTGTCAGTATCCAGAAGATGGCGTTCCTCCATGTCCAGATATTTCAGGATATTCTTCCTTATTTCCAGTTCATTCTGATAGAGCTGATAGGTATGTTCCTGGTTCTCTGTCTCTGTTTTTTTATGTATCAGAGCCTCTTTCTTATCCTCCAGACTGCGCTCCTGACGGCGGATCAACTCTTTGTCATCTTCCCATTTCTTCTGATTTTCTGTACGTTCCCTTACTGTTTTTTCCAGTTCCTGTTCGTACATCTGGCGACGGATTTCCAGTGTTCCGGCTTCATAGGTTCCCAGAATATTTCGTACTAATTCTTCCTGATACTTGGCATTATACTGGTTTTCCAGACGGGTATAGGATTCAATCCGGCTTCCAGTTTCCTTTTTTTCCAAAGCAGTCGCGGATCTTCTCTTCCAGTTCTTCGACTCTATTCGCCTCATCCTGTGCTTCTTTTCCCTTTTTCTGTATATTTTCAGACAGGTTTTCCTGCTGTTGTCTGTTATCCTGAATACGTTCTTCAAAAATGTTTTTCAAGGTCAGGCCAAGTGCTTTTCTCTCCGGTTCCAGATCAGCTCCCTGCTGTCTGGCAACTGCGATTTTCTCCCTGAGAAGATCCAGTTCCCCTTTTTCTTCTGACACAGAATCCTGCTGTCTGGCACATTGGAGGATATGAAGTTTCTTCTCTGTCTGTTCTGCCTGCACCTGAAGATTTTCACGCTCCATATCGATCATATCACGGTTTCCGATATGAAGATTCTTCTCTTCCTCATAGTCATAGACCTGGCTGGAAAGCTCCTCGTATTCTACTCTGGAAAGCTTTTGATCCAGACCTTCCAGCACTTCTTTTGCATGATCATGAGCTTTCTCAGTCTGGCTTAAGAGTCCATTTACATCATGGATAAACCAGGCAATTTTATTCTGCTGTTTTCCTTCCTCTGTCTCCGCATTCTGATACTCTTCTGCCTGAGTCTGAATCCCATTTGCTTCTTCCTTAAACTGACGGATTGTGTCTCTTCGCTTAATTTTGGAACGGTTATCCTTATACTGTCCTGCATATTTTTCCAGAATAGACTGGAACTCTTTAATGCGGTTTTTGTCCTTATTCAGTTTGCTCTCAATAGCCTCGAGAAACCATTTTTCTGTCAGCCCCTTTTCATCCTTGCAGTCCGCAAAAAGATCTGACAGTCCGGATTCCTTCAGATTGATTTTCTTAATAATAGTTTCCCATTCCTTATAATTGATCTGGTATTCCATCAGCTTATTGAAGTACTGGCGGGACTGAGCATAGTTTGTCAGATCATAATAAAAGAACTTCATATCCCTGTCTTTTTTGTAGGTTTCAAAAAGCTGTCTGCAGGAGTTAAAATTCTTCAGGATCATCTCTTTTTTGCCTTTTTCCACTACAGGAAGGTGGTGGATATCCTGAATACAGGGGCTCTGATATTCACTGACAATTCCAATAATATCCAGATTCTCTTTTCTGTCCTCTTCCATATCCTGGGATTTTCTGACCATAAGACCTGTGAGAACATAGCCTGCACCCTGATCCAGTGCCCATTCCACCAAGATAAAGGATGGCTTATTGGTAGTAAAATAGCTTTCAAATAATCGGTCTTTGGTATTGCGGTATTTTGGATGCACAAAGGGCGCTGTCAGCATCTGGACAAGAACAGATTTCCCACCGCCGTTCTGCAGAGAGATCAGTGTGCTTTTTCCATTAAAGTGCAGAGTTTCATCGCTGATACGGTATGCATTGTTATTATAATTCACGTTGATCAGACGCACTGCATTAATCTTACTCATCTTTTGCCACCCCCAGTACTCTCAGAACCCGCTGGTAATTGTTCTGGTTCAGAAGATTCCAGTCCATAAAATTATCCAGCTTTCTGGTTGTTTTTATCATCTCATCCTGCACCACATACTCGATCAGTCCCTGTTTCTGAAGGAACATCAGAATATTGTAGATAAAGCCTTCCTTGGTTGTCTTCATCCTGGAACCTCTGTCATCAGACTTCAGCGCCTCGTAAGTTTCATAAAGGATTTTGAAAGAAATCCCAGCAGTATCTTTGGGATTCTTTCCATCTTCCTCCTCTTCAGTGGTAGTCTCTTCTGCTGCCCCTTCCTTCAGACGGGCGGAAAGACAGTTCATAAGCTCTCCCACGCGCATATATTCTCTGGATTTACTGCTGCTTCCCTGTCCGTCAAAGAATTCTACCAGTAGCGTAAGAATCACAAACTGTGACAGATAATAATCCTTGTCCGTTGCCCCGGATTTGCACAGTGTACCTTTAAGCTGCTGCTTGGAAAAGCCAAGGAAATTATTCTCCTCTTTGGGAATCAGATAGATTACATTTCCGTAGCGTTCCACATTGCTTCCCGCAATCTCTCCCTGGGATTTCACCAGATTCCGGATGGATTCTTCCTCTGTATATGCTTTATATAAAAGCTGATCGTCCTCTTCCCGCAGCTCATGATGCTCCAGAAGATAATAAAAAATCTCCTGGCTGGTGCGAATTTCCTCTGCTTCGTATGCCATATCTGTTATTCCTCGTTTCTCATGATTCGGATCAGGATATTGGAACAGCGGATGCTTTTTTTCACGCCATTTTCGCTGAAAACATTGTCAAAGGTGACTGTGCTTCCGTCTTCTATCCTGTATACCTCTATTTTACCAATCTTTTTGTCTGAAAATCTTTCTTCTGAAAGCTGGAGCAGCATTTCGTTGAGCTGAAAATCTGCTGTCTGATCCTGGATAAATTCACTTCGTTCCTTTTTCAGTACTTCCATATTGATCTCTTTATTCCGTATCAGCTCCACCATGATTTCTTTAAAAATTTCAACATTTGGGATCAGTTGCTGCTGCATTTCTTCTGCATTTTTCTCGTTCTCCTGAATGTTTTTCCAGATATCAGAAAGGGAAATTTCACCTTTTTCAGATGCCTGCTCCAGCAGAAATCCCAGACTGCTCTCATAGCGTTTCAGTTTCTGTCTGCGTTTCTCTTCCTGCTCTTTCAGATATGCATCTTCGTCAAAATCCAGCATCTCCTCAGTATCCTCATCCTCATTTCTGACAGACGGTTTCTGATATAATAAGGCTTTGTTCAGGTTATAAACCTTGTCCGGTTCCCGGTTGAACAGCGGTCTTAAAAAATAGTCCAGATTTCCCAGTGCTGACGGATTCTCCAGCACTTTATCATAGAAATCATTGCGCATGGAAAATCTCCGGATCAGGGACATCTGCGACAATGCTTCCAGTTCTCTGGTATAAAGTGCCTTCAGGTCAAAATGACTGCTCAGGATTTTCTGGTGCTCATCAATGGTTCTGTTCAGATAGCTCTCAATAATACGGAGATTCTCAAGGTTCTCCTCTTCCTTTTCGCCCAGACGGCGCACATTGATGTTCTCTTCTTCCAGCTTCTTTACCCTGCTTCGCACCAGTTCCCTGTATTTCTGGAATTTTTCTTTTGTGTCACTGATCGTATCCAGATTCTCCAGAAGGATTTCCTCGTAATCCTTTACTGAATAATTCAGGGCATTTCTGCGGATTTTTCCCATAGCTTCCTGAATCTTCTGAAGCTGGATGCGCATCAGGTTAAAAACATTCTTAATCTCATCCACAGCCTTATCATAGCTCTGTTTTTCCAGATGCATCTGGAAGATCATTTCATGGATGGTAAGCTTCATATTATTTTCTATTTCAAGGGTGGAAAGTATCAGATTGTATCCGTCGTCTGTAAGATAATAAGAAGTTCTGCGAACCTCCTGATCCAGATACACGATCCGGTTCGCCACATAGCTGATATGCATGACATGATAATCGTTCTCTTCAAAATCATAGCCGTCAAAATACATGGCACGGCCTTCATTTGATAAGATCACATTGACAACAAAATCTCCTAATTTTCTGCAGTCATCATAGGAGATTTCTTTACCCAGATACCTGGTATTGATGGTATCAATATAGGCTCCGATATCATCCATAGTACAGTTCTCTTCCCTCAGAGACTGCTCCATAATATAAAGCATTACTGCAAAAATAAGATTCATCTGTTCATCAAATTTCAGAAAGCCAAACTGTTTCCAGGATGTCTTCTGAATACTATTTTGGATAAGAACACCGTACAGGCCTACATTTTTCATTCGTTTTGGAAAATTTTTCAGAAATTCGTATTGCAAAGTTGCCTCCCTTGATTAAATATGGTTTTTACCCTATTGTTTATTTGCGTAACTGCACAAATCCTGTATCAGAAATCTGTAGATATCCCCTCCGAAGGATCGGCTACAGTGTATTCAGCCGATTATCTGCAGTATAGCCTTCAGAAGATCCCCCTGAAGATAATAGGTCGTCTCAAAATGAAGATATGATAACGATACTTTATCCCACAACAATAAGATCTTTGGTGGGAATTCTTCATCCCCATCCCAGAACTGAAACAACACAGAGAACTCCGGAAGAACAGGCATTTCAAATGTCAGATCTGCCCCAGCCAAACGTTTCGTCTGCTTTCCTCCCAGACAGATACAGGCCTGCTTTACCTCTTCCACTTTGCCGGAAAATGCTCTTGCATACTTTTCCACAAAGGGATCTGTTGACGGACTGCTCCCGGCAGTTACAAACCTGCCCACAGGCTGCCACTGCCCGGTAAGAGGAGGCAGTATCTCCTGCCCGGAACAGCAGAGAAAATCATAGATTGTCATAACAACTGTATATTCTCTGCAGTCCGTCCATTCTTCGCCTGTGGCATATTCAATAGCACCGTTTCTGCGATTGATCCGATATTCTGTTTCAATGTATTTCAAATACAGATATTCTTCATCATGTTTCAAACCATATTTCTCTATCAGCTTATCCTGATTATATTTTAAAAACAACTCTCTTCCTGTATATACCTGTTTTTCATAATTATCCATAGTATACTTTATTCCATTTCTTATTTTAATCGAATCAAGTGAGTCCCCTGCGGAGGTTGCGAAAAGCAATTATTCGTTATACCAGACATAAATACAGGAAATATGCGACATAACACAACAGCATAACCACACCACAGGGTTTTCTTAATTCTTTATGTCTGAATGTACCAATCCAGAGTATTACTCCGCACAGAACTGCAATTACAGTATCAATAATAAATTTACTCTCAAACGGCACAGTACAAATGAGTGCTGTTGTACCGATAACAAACAAAATATTAAAAATATTGCTTCCGACTATATTTCCAATGGCAATTCCTGTATTTCCTCTTCTGGCTGCTGTTACTGATGTGACAAGTTCCGGAAGAGATGTTCCCAGTGCAACAATTGTCAGCCCGATAAATCTCTCACTCATGCCAAAATAACGGGCAATCTCCGTTGCTCCGCTGACAGCAAAATCACTGCCCTTTACAACCAGAATTCCACCGATTACCATCAGGAGCATACATTTCCATACCGGATTATCCTTTGCTTCTGCTTCTTCCTGATCGTTCCCTTTCTTTGCCATCACAAACAGATATCCCAGATATATCAGAAACAGTATCCAGAAAATCACACCTTCAATAAAAGTCACCTCTGAACCTGTGATACCAAAAATCAGCAAAATAATTGTTATCACTGTCATAAACGGAATTTCGTAAAGAAGCGTGGATTTTTGAATTGCTACATTCGTAATTACTGCTGTGATTCCCAGGATGATGAAAATATTCAGGATATTACTTCCGACTACATTTCCAATGGTAATACCTGCATTCTTATTTATTGCAGCAGTAATACTGACTGCTGCCTCCGGCATGCTGGTTCCCATTGCTACAATGGTTAATCCAATGATCAACTGTGGAATTCCCAGCTTTTTCGCAATACTGGCTGCACCCTCCACAAACCAGTCTGCACCTTTCACCAGAAACAAAAAACCTGCCAACAAAATAATAACCTGTAAAAACATCATTTCTACCTCTCTTTCTTTTATTACGTACTCACAAAATCAAATATAAAAAGATTCCGGGAATACATTTATTTTGCAGTAGGTATAAAAAAAAGACTCCTACTGCATTCACAGTAAAAGTCTCGCAATTTCATCACTTTCCGAGTTATATGTTTCAATAACTGTCCTGACGAAGAAGTGAACCGAATCTACCCGGCAAGCTACTCCCTTTTCACAGGTATATTCTAACAGACTGTCTCTTAAAAATCAATTATTTTTTATCATAAGATTCTCCATAATCCATAATATGTTACTGTTCACACACCACTATCCCGCGAGGTGTTTTGGCATGAATATGCCAAAATCCCGAGACATACAAGCCAAAATTCTATTGCCGCAGGCAATCTGGAATGAATTTTGGCTACGTTACTGAGAACGGAGTGAACAGTAATGTAGCCTCCCCTCTGTGTCAGAATCTGCGTCAGAAATCTGCAGTATTTAAAATTTCCTGAGGGATATATCTGTCCTTATCCAGAACAGCTTCCATCTTTTTGACCATTATTTCATCAAAACAGGAGAAAAATTGTGTACTGATATTTCTGTTCTGATGCTCCTTTGTCTCCGGAAGTTCAATTATCTGTTCTGCTTTTCCAAGCATAGCCTGATATGCCGGCACAAAAGGAATAATTTTCCATCTGCTGCGAAATTTTTCTGCCAGATTTTCGTATATACCGATGCCCTCATAATCCATATCCCCGAAATAATAAATTGTATTCTTCGGATGTTTCATATAGGGTTCCGCACACAGATCAAAATCCTGAAAAGAACGGATAATACCTTTTCCTGCACCATAAATCAGAGTTCCGATTTCTGCACCAAAAATTTCAGTATGTCCATTCAGAAGATAATTACGCATACTGAAAAAAGGATCTTTATTTTCCAGAATCAGGATATTCTGCGGCGTATTTCTTGTATGTGTATAATATGAAAGGGGCTCTGTTGTCCTGTATACATTCAGAGCCTCCACATTGAGTCCGCAGCGTTTCAGAATCTTCTTTCCCTGCTCTCTGTCCAGAAATTTCTCTCTGTGCCATATTTCAAAGCTTCTTTCATTCAGAGATTCCGCTGTCAGTAAGGCATCTGCATGTTTTTTCAGATATTCATTCAGCATAAGTACCCAGATTCGGTCTTTCTCATATGTATCCGGATGCGCCAGATAATAATCCACGGAAATCATGGTAGAAAAGGTATATTTTATTTCTTCTATATAATTGCTGTAATCCTTCTGTTCTTCTACCATCCAGTATTCGCGATAAAGCGCCGGCTTCTTGCCATTGCTCTTAGAAGCCTTTACAGGTTTTATCTGACCTTTTTCCAGCAATTTCATTATGTATTCATACTGTTCCTGATAGTCAAGATCCTGTCTGGTATGAAGAAGGTCATCCAACGATATTCTTTTCATTGATTAATTTCTCCAGAGTGGGTGAATATTCGTCCCGCCCGCTTAACTTATTGTTTTTTTACGATGGAAGCAGCTTATCTTACAGTAAGATATTCCACTGCAAAAATCGCCAGCACGCCTACCAATACGCTAAGTAATACATAACATAGAGCTATTCCCATATGTCCATCCCGGATCAAATCCGAAGATTCCAGTGCAAAGGTTGAGAATGTGGTAAATCCACCGCAGACTCCCACCTTCAGAAACAAAATCATCCTTGGTGGAACAGACAATTTCGCCGCCAGTACTGTGATTGCTCCGATCACAATACATCCAATCACATTGATACAAAAAGGTTTTTACCGGAAAAAATACATGGTTTCTCCTTGTGGGAATCAGCCCAATCAGGTACCGCAATACTGCTCCTGCAAAACCACCCAGCCCTACTGCCAAACAATTCATCATTTTATCTCTCCAAAATCAAGCGGATAAAATCATCCGCTTCGCTACGCGGCTCTATACCGAATAACTGCTTCGCAGTTTATTCGGTTAATATAAATTTACTTGTTTATCTACGAGTTTTTCCCCTTCATACTGCAATTTTAAAGAAAAAAATCGCTCATCTCCTGAAAGAAGCAAATCCAGAAAAACTCTGTCACCTTCCCATGTGGGAAGTGTCGGCACAACAGCTTTATCTATCCAGTAAAGTTCTCCTTCATTGCATTCTGTTAATTCACCGATATATTCGTTGGCCGTAAACACACACATAAGCTCCGGTTCACATTTATCGCTTATAAATGTAACCAGACCTCGAAGTTTATATGATGTCAGTGTTAATCCTGTTTCTTCTTTCACTTCACGCAAAAGACATTCCTCCGGGGATTCCTGGCCCTCTGCATGTCCGCCGACTCCAATCCACTTTCCCTCATTTATGTCATTGTGCTTTTTTATCCTGTGAAGCATCAGATATTTGCCATTATTTTCTATATAGCATAAAGTCGTTATTGTCATTCTTACACTTCCCTAAACAAAATTACTATACCAAATGTTCTGAGTACCGGGCAACGACACATCCCTGTTGCCAGACAAAACAAACTACTGCAGTGCGGCACGCTTTACCTGGATCAGTGCTTTTGACACCGCAGGTACTGAAATGATGATCACCGTGATAATGCCCTCTGCCAGCAGATAGCTGTAATTGTATAAGATCGGATATACGGCTGTCAGAGATTTTGGGAAATTGTCTGGCATATAGCTCATCCAATAAAGATAACCGCCCAGAGAATGAAAAGCTCCTCTGGCAATTACAGCTATTATGTATCCTTTCAGAAGTCCATGACTCTGTTTTGCAAATAATCCTGCCAGTCCAAGTGCCGCAAATGCAAGTATGTAATCACAGCACACCTGAAAAAATGAAAGTATATAAGGCTCCTGGATAAACTGCAGGATTCCGTAAGCAAACCCAGCCATAATACCAGTTCCGACCCCATACCAGTTTGCGATCAGAACAATAAAAAGCATACTGCAAAGAGTGACGCTTCCTCCCCACGGCAGTTTGAAGATTTTCAGATAAGACGTAATAAAAGCAAGTGCAATAGCTACGGCACAGAATACCAGTTGCCTTGTGGTAAGCTTTTTCTTGTCTGAATTCTTCCCTGCAAAATAAATCGCCAGAAAAAACAAAATGATTCCGGCAATAACTGTAATCACATATCCGGCAGTTGTAAGTCCACCATCAGCAGTTACCATAAAACCAAACATAAAATGACCTCCCTCTTGTTATTAATTTTTGTGTAATTGATTTTATCTGTTGTTCAGATACTAATTTATTATAAGGATTTTATCATTTTTCGTCAATTATTCGTCGCTTACGTTTTTAATTTATTCGCTATTCTTTACAGCCTTATTTTAAACTTTTTACTCAACAGAAAAACCCCGGAAACCTTACGGTTCCGGGGTATCTTACGTTTGGACACAATGTACCTTGCGGTACTCTATTTATATAATTAAGATGTTATGCTAAAATTATTCGATAACTGTAGCAACACGTCCTGATCCAACAGTACGTCCACCTTCATGTTTGTGAGGTTCTTAAAATCTCATTATTTTCTGTGATTTTCGTGTCTTTATTGTCCTGTGTTATAGGATTTCTACGCTATATTTCTGTTCTCTTCATTTTTTAGTATCAAAACGGTATCACAGCCAGATTTTCATGAGCTGTCAACTTTCCGGTTGCAGATTCCCACCTTGACTGTTATAATCGAAACATGGGTGCTATCATAACGGTAGGCGGTTAGTCCTTCAGCAGAGGGACTGTGACCCTCTGATTACATAAAAACTCGAAAGAGAATCCACTGGAAAGGAGGGCTAAGCCATGAGTATTGTTGATTTTATTGCAGTAGTGAGCTTCGGCTTAACCTGCTTTGGTCTTGGATATACCTTTGGCAAGGATAATAATAAACCACAAAAATAGCCGCCCTGGTCTGGTAAACTAAGCGGCAATTTTTGTCAAAACATATATCGGACTAACCGTCTATCGGTAGCACTCTTTTTCTATAATCATATTAGCACGCATGTGTGAAAATGTCAAAAATTTTCTTCATTCTTGGTTATTAATCTCCTTGATCAACTGTACTGCCTTCTCTGCATCATCGGTTTTCACGAATATATCCACACCATATATTCCAAATCCAGGTGCCCCATGCATTGCAACATTCGCACCTGCTTCCTGTGAAAAAGCTGCTATTCCATTTTGCTTTAACATTTCTACAAGTTGTTCTGTCTCTACTATATTCTGTGCATTATAAATTTTTGTCCATTCTACCTGAGATAGGGAAATTTCCTTTTTCTCCTGAACATTTGACAAATTCTGGTTTCTTTTTCGATTAATAAATGCCAAGAGCCTAAGAATAATAAATGCCACAATAGTAATACCAATCAGAAATCCCAATGCTAATCGTGTTATCTGTGTTTCTGTAGCTCCCATTCTGAATAAGCATACACCATAGATGACGGTAAAAATTCCTGCACATATCACACTGGTGAGAAAATCTCTCCATATAGTAGCACTTTTTGGCAAACATTTATCCCATATTCCATTGTACACCATAATAGAGGCGTACAGGATTCCTCCTACTAAAGCAGTTGCTGTCTCTCCTAAAACCAAGCGAATATCCACCGTTAATAACATCTGAATAATAATCGCTAACACACTAATCACAAACATTGATGCAAATGCAAGATTTCCAGCCTTTAATGCTTTTTGTTTCACCCATTCTTCATACACCGCAACTTTGTCCAATGTTTCTTTCATCTCTTTATTCATAGTCTGGCTCCTTTCTCCATCCAGGAGCTCTCTCATCTCAACATCGTAATACTCAGCAAGTTGAACAAGTATACTGAGATCTGGCATATTTATTCCTGTTTCCCATCTGGAAACTGTTCTTGCAGATACTCCAAACTTTTCAGCAAGCTGCTCTTGTGTAAGATTCTTTTCTTTACGACATTGCTTTAAAAAAGCTCCAATCTTTTTTGTATCCATATCTCTACCTCTCTTCCACTTACAGCTTACCAATATATACCAAAATTACCACGACATAAAACGAGAATCCGCTAATTTTCAACCGGACATCGTATGTCTAAAACAAATAAACGGTATTTTCACCCCAAAAGCATTCTATTCCTCTATAAATTAACCTTCTCTTTTATGTCTATCCATAAGCAGCAGAATAAACATAACAAACCATATCACCCATGCCATTAAACAACCGATTCCTATATACCAAATATCTATTATCATTCCAGCAATAAAAGGAATTGACATAAACATCATTCTCTTCCCATATGCCTTACACATAGCATTTTCATCATATTTTTTCGTTCTTCTGCTGATTTCATATTATCACCAGACAAGAAGTTAGATGCTTGTCCCTTTGACCTATAAAACCATATTCCAAATAAAAACATAATCACTGCCATTGCAAAGTTAAAAACAATATAGAACATATAATGCTTCCTTTCAGTCGATTCCACAAACTGTTAAGGAAACAATCGGAGTTGGTGTAAACGAAAAAGCAGCCTTGAGTTCTGATAAAAACTGCCCTTTCGTTTACATCAATTTCGATTTTACCTTGGTGAACAAAGTCGCGTCCCTTTAGCCGATAGCTATGGGGATTCAATCGTTGCTCTTTTCCTTAAGTTTATCATACCGGATGTTTTGGTAAAAGTTTTTTTATTCAAGAAATCAATTTCAGGCATGACAAACAAACCTCCTATGCGGAAGTCATTTATTCTATGCAATTGTAGATTTTAACATCTCATATGTGCACAAAAAGAAGAACTGTATTTATCTTTGCGGGGTGATACCATATTCCCTCCGCAAGAAGAACATTTGCATACATCGATGTGATACAAAACCTTTATCATTTCTATTGCATTTAGATTTTTTAATGTAGAAATGTATTTCTTGCATCCAAGCAGATTTCTGCAGTGAGTTATCTTTTTTCTCTTGTTTCTACATGATAGCAGACCATAGTGACGGATTCTGACAAATTGTTTGGGAGGAACATGCATCAGGAATCGACGGATGAATTCTTCTCCTGAAATTGTTTTCTCTTTCCAACAGCCTTCGTTTTTATAGTCTTTTACTGCATATGTAACTGTCGTGTCTTTCATGGATTTAATTCGCTGATTACTGATTGCTATCCTGTGGGTATATTTTCCAAGATAATTGATAACCGACTGTGCACCATTGAAAGTTTCTTTACAGTAAGTGACCCAGTTCTTTTCATAACACTTATCAAGAAGTTCTTTAAAACGATAGCTGTTCTGATATTTCTCCGCTGTACCATGAAATTTAAGCTTAGAATCATTCCACAGGCTTTTTAACTCATCCAGATATTTTCCACGGAACACCTTTGAGATGACACCATATGGGAGAAAAAAATTTCCACCTGTTTCTTTCCATTTATTTTCATCATCAAGCCCACCTCCAAGAACAATGGTATGAATATGAGGATGATAATTCATTGCAGAACCCCAGGTATGAAGAATGCAGATATACCCTATATCAGCTCCCAGGTACTTTGCATCTTTTGACAATTCATTCAATGTGGCTGAAGCAGCATGATACAGTGCATCATATAACAGCTTCTGGTTGCTGTAAATAATGGAATTCAATTCCTCAGGAACTGTGAATACTACATGATAATAGGGTGCATCCAATACGTTCTCTTTTTGTGCATCAATCCATTTCTCTTTCGGAAACTCCTGGCACATGGGACAGCATCTGCTTCTGCAGGAGTTGTTGTGAACACTGATACATCCGCAGTCCTCACAAACACTGATGTTTACACCAAAAA
>ENA-OQIT01000138-OQIT01000138.1-human-gut-metagenome-genome-assembly--contig:-NODE-138-length-17057-cov-3.317720_pt1 | contig 17057 bp, 16 predicted proteins | sample MGYA00242587_ERZ504752 | MGnify/ENA primary metagenome ERZ504752 (study PRJEB26092, sample SAMD00036352) | human gut metagenome | host: Homo sapiens | study: EMG produced TPA metagenomics assembly of... | reverse complement strand
GGCTGTCGCTGCCCTTTGCAATCCCGGTAAGGCGCGTTTCCCATTCTGCCGTAAGCTGCGGGGACGTAAGGCTGTCGGGCAGAATAGCGACAAGGTTATACCCGTCCTTTGTGGGGATTAGCTTTTTTGCCCTTGCGCTCGGCAAAGCCCGCGCTTCCATTGTCTTCCCGGCTGCTTTTAACTGCAGCGCTTTATGTAAAAGAAGTCCTTCTCCCATGCAGGCGCAAAGCGTATCCACTGCAAGGATCTTTCTTTCCGGGTATTCTTCTGAGAGTTCTTCTGCCGCCATCCTCATACTATTGGCAGTTCCGCTCAGCCCCGAAGAAAAACTCAGATGCAGTACATCCTTTCCTTCTTTCACAAACGGCTCTAACATCTCTTTCGCCTCTTCCGGATTCACCTGGGACGTCACAGACATCTTTCCTTCTCTGAGTTTGCCAAAGAACTCTTTTGGTGTCAGGCCTTCCATATCTGTATAGGTTTTTCCTTCCATTGTATACTTCAGAGGAATCACCGGAACGCCCCGTTCCGCCAGCCATTCCTTCGGCATATCCACTGTACTGTTCACTGTAATAATATAGTCCCGCATTTCCTTCATCCCTCCTGTTGTCTGATTTTCTTAATCATATCATTTTTTTTTGCATTTCGCAAAATTTTTTTCATTCCTTTTCTGCTTTTTAACAGAACAGACCGGACAATGCAGCATTTTGCCGCAATCCCCGGCCTGTTTTCTAATTCAACTTAATATTCAAATAATTTCTTCCAGACAGAGTCTTGTTAAATATCAAAAAGCACAGGATGAATAAACATCCAAGTAAAAATCCGATCCAATCCAGAACTGCAGTCAGAACCAGGAGGATCAGACGCATAAATTTCAATGCATATCCCATCTCAAAGTTCGGCTGCGTATAGTTTGCCACCGCTACAAATGCCATATACAGCATCACTTCCGAGTTGAACCATCCGGACTGCACCGCAAACTCTCCGAGCACCAGACCTGCGATCACACTGAGTGGTGTACTGAGCATACTCGGTGTGTTCAGCGCAGCAAGACGCAATCCGTCAATACAAAGCTCCAGAATCAAAAACTGCAGCACAAGCGGGACGTTGATCACATCACGGACGGCAGTAAATTCAAACATGCTCGGGATCCAGGACGGGTTCATCATGAATAACAGATATACCGGTGTCATAAACACCGTCAGAATCGTGATGATTGCTCTGGAAACCTTCAAATACATCCCTGTCACTGTTGGAAAATAATAATCATTTGCTTCCTCAATCATATCCAGAATCGAAGTCGGAAGAATCATAGCAGAAGGGGAATTATCTACTAAAATGATTACTTTGCCTTCCAGAAGACACGCCACCGCGGTATCCGGTCTCTCTGTAAACTTAAATTTCGGAAACGGATTGAACCATTTTCTCTTGAACATTGCCTCCGCAAGCGTCTGCTGGTTCATCTTCAGATCGTCGATATGCAGGCTTTCGATCCTTGATTTTACATTGGCAAGAAGTTCCTTGTCAACTCGGTCTGACATATAACAGATCACGATATCCGTGCGGGAAGTCTGCCCGGCTTCCGTCATCTCCATAATCAGATGTTCATCCCGGATACGCCGCCGCATCAGCGCTGTATTAAATACGATTGTCTCCACAAATCCATCTCTGGAGCCTCGAAGCGATTTATCTTTGTCCGGTTCTTCCACACTTCTGGCCGGATATGTCCTTGTGTCAATCGCAATACAGGCGGCATATCCTTCTATAAACAGACAGGTCACTCCGGATAACACGTTCCGCAGCACCTGATCAAAATCTTTCAGCACATCAACCTCAATATATGGTACATGCCTCTGAGAAAACATTTCTGCCTCTTTTTGGCATTGCCTCCTTTGTCACGCCCATAAAAGAATCCATCAGCTTGAGCATGGCTTCATCTTTTACAAAACCGTCAATAAAATAAAGAACTGCTTTTCTTTCACCAATCTCGATTGTCCGTTTTATCAGATCAAAACTTTTTCCCACAGGCAATGTCCGATCCATATAGGAAATATTTTCCATAAATGAGTCACTGATCTTTTTTGTATTCTTAATTACCATAGAATGTCTGTCCTTCCCTTCCCGGACTGCCACAAAACACAGTCTCGTGCAATTCCGGTTTGCTTCTATGGTTAGATTTCCCGATTCTTTTCTATTTATTCAAAAACCCTGCTTTTTCCATCTTTCGGATCACCTGCTGCTGCCTTTGATACGCCAGATCCGGATTTACCAGCGGATTGTATGCACTCGGTGCATTCGGAATCCCGGCCAGCATTGTACATTCATCAAAATTCATTTCCATTGGTTCCTTCCCGAAATATCCACGGCAGGCTTCCGCCACAGAGTTATAACCGTTTCCGAAATAAATGGAATTTAAATACAGCTCCAATATCGTATCCTTATCATAGACTTTTTCAATCTCAAATGCCATAAACATCTCTGCCACTTTCCGACTGATCTTTTTATCCTGTGTAAAAAACTGATTTTTCGCAAGCTGCTGCGTGATCGTACTTCCGCCTTCTACATATGATCCTGCACGGATATCATTGTACAATGCCCTGCATATCGCAAGCGGATCGATCCCCGGATGCTTATAAAACCGCTTATCCTCTACCGCCAGTACTGCATCGATATAATCCTTTGGCAGCTGATCCAGTGTCGTGTAATCCTCTTTTGCCTGTATCTGTGCACCCATTTGTTGTACACTCATTTTCTTTAATGCATCCTGACAGTCTCCATACCCTCGCCAGAGCATAAATGCAACAACCAAAAACAAACATAAAAAAATGAAAGAACACAGTCTCTTGATCCATTTCATACTGTACCATCCTTTTTCTGAAGTAACTCTTAGTTTCTACGTCCAGTATATAGAATTCAACTGTATTCTTCCATAATATTTTCTTACATTTTTCTTAAATTTACTTACAATCCTGTAAGGTTTTGTTCTTTCTATTTTGTGGTGCTTCCAAAACCACCATTTCTTACATCTGTCACATCATCGTCCACCGTGATTCCATATTCCACAAAAATCCCCTGCATAAAACCTTCTCCCTGCGCGATATCAATGGTTTTCTCTTCATTGGTATCATTTGTAATCTTGGAGAACATATGCCCTTCATTATCTGAATAAAAATAATCGCTGTCAATGATGCCTACTGTATTATTCAGCTGCAGACGGTATTTGAATCCCAGTCCGCTTCTCGGATAACACTTCAGCACCCACTCCGGATCCATCTCCACGCGAATTCCGGTGGGAATCTTCAAAGTCTCTCCCGGCTCCAGGATCAAACGTACCGGAGCAAAGAAATCATACCCTGCAGAACCTGCAGTCGCTCTTCTTGGCAGTTTGATATTTTCATAAATCTCTTCGATATTTGCTTCTTCATCCAGTCCGAACGTGTCAATCCAGTCTTTTTTTAAACTGCTCCAGACTTACCTTGTGAAATTTTGCAATTCTTTTCATTGTCTCTTCCTTTTCTGTTCGGTTTTATGCATCATGCAGCACAATTTTTCCTGTTTTCAGACTGTCCTGCACATCGATCACTTTCTGATTCGCGCTGCCCTTCCAGTGCAGCTTCGTATCCTTTTGTTCCACTTCAAATCTGCCGTCCACAACTACATCCAGATACGGTATGATCGCCTCATTTTGAATCTGATTCCACTCATACCCGGTGTACAGCCACTGTGTCTTTTCCGGGAACTTTTCATGGATCTCTTTTGCAAGTGCGGTAATCGCCTCTCTGTTCCCCACATACAACGGATCTCCTCCGCTGTATGTGATTCCGCTGATATAACTTTTTTCCAACTGTTCAAACAGCTCTTCTTTTGCACGTTCATCAAACAAAAGTCCGCCGTTTGGATCCCAGGTCACAGGATTCTGACACTCCTTGCATCCGTGAGTGCATCCCGCCACCCACAATACTACCCGAAGTCCGTCTCCGTTCAGCATATCATCTTTTGTAATATTGTGATACTGCATGTTACATACTCTTCCTTTCTGCAATCTCTGCCATCTTTGCGTCATTGAGCCGAGTGTCGCCTTTGACTCTGGAATAAGAGAGATAACCGTTCATTCTTTCTATTTTTGTAAGATTGGTACTTCCGCACTCCGGACATACATCCATATCCAGCTCTTCGTGACCGCAGTCATCACAATAAGACAACGACAGATTGACGCCCTCATAGTATCCTTTTGCCATAGCACGTCTCACAAGAGATTTGATCGCATCCACATTGTAACTGATCGGATATTTTACATACTGGATTTTTCCGCCGTTGCTCAGGTTCCAGAAACGTCCTTCCAGGTCCTGTTTTTGAATCGGTGTGATCTCTTCTGTTACATGACAGTGAAAACTGTTGCTGACATATTCTCTGTCCGATACATTTTCAATGATTCCATACTTTTTGCGGAACTGCTGCACCTGAACTCCGCAGAGATTCTCTGCCGGTGTTCCGTAAATCGCATACAGATGTCCGTCTTCATTCTTAAATTCTTCCACACGTTTGTTGATGTATTCCAGTGTCTCCACCGCAAATGCCCCATCCTCTGCAAGGGACTTTTTGTTGTGAAGCTGCTGCAGTTCGTTAAGTGCTGTAATTCCAAAGGAAGCTGTCGCTGATTTTAACAGCGGCTTGATCTTGTCATATAATCCTAAGTTTCCGCCGTAGAATCCTCCTTCACAATATGCCAGCGGGTTCGTAGAGGCTTTCATCTCACCCAGATAATCATACGTTCTCTGATGCAGCTTGCGGATCAGATTCAGATAATAATCCAGCACTTCAAAGAACGGCTTTCCTTCCTGCTGTGCCTTTGCATAGATCATCGGAAGATGTAAGCTGATCGCACCGATATTAAATCTTCCCACAAATACCGGTGTATCATTTTCATCTGCCGGCTTCATGCCGCCCCTCTCATACCATGGAGAAAGAAATGCACGACATCCCATCGGGCTGATGATCTTGCCGTATTTTTTGTAGATGCTCGGAACATAACCATCTCCTGTCAGGCTTAACCAATCCGGATACATGGTCTTTCTGGAGCATTCAATCCCTGCTTCAAACACATCTTCCAGCGGTTTTCCCGGTCCATGCAGATTCTCATCGTACAAAAATACGATCTTCGGAAAGAGTACCGGCTTTTTGTGACCTTCTTTTCCCTGTCCGTTCTTTCTCACTTCCAGCATCTTGATCGTTGCCAGTTTTCCATAAATACTTGTCCGTGTTCCGGCTGTCACAGTAATAAACGGATAGTCTCCGCGGCTGGAAGATACCGAATTAAACTTGTATTCCCATCCCTGGAATCCCTGTTCCATTTCTTTTTCCAGATCTGACCATGCGATCTTTTGTACAACTTCTTCATCCAGACCCAACGCTCTGTATTTTTCAATCAGTTTTTTGTGAGATTTTTCTGCATATGGTTCCAGGATCTCATCCACACTTGGCACTGTAAATCCACCATACTGCTGGCTGGCCGCACTTAATACGATATCCCCGATCACATCAAATGCTGTATCCAGTGTCTTCGGCTCATTATACCAGAGATTCCCCATCTCAAATCCGCCGCTTAATACATTTTTCACATCAAAAAGGCAGCAGTTCATCGTATCTCTTCTCGCAGACATATCGTGAATGTAAATATACCCTTCACGGATCGCCTGTATTTCTTCTACTGTCAGGAAGAATTTCTTATAAAGCTCTTTGTTCAGCTCATTAAAGATCAGACTTCTCTTTGTTGATACCAGCGCACTGTCCGTGTTGCTGTTTTCTTTATCCCCGATATACATGATGGACTGGCTCTTTTTATATACTTCATCCAGCATCTGTACAAAGTCCTGTTTGTAATTACGATAATCACGATAACTTTTTGCCACCACCGGATTTACCTTTTCCAGGGCTCCCTCTACCACATTATGCATCTCTGCAATCGGGACGTCCTGAATTCCCAATGTCTGTACCTTTTCTTCTACGAAACGACAGATATAGTCCAACTCCTCATCTGTGAATTTAATGAGTGCACGGTACGCAGATTTATTAACAGCCACAACTACTTTCTGCACGTTAAAATCTTCCTTTGTCCCGTCTTTCTTGATGACTCTGATCATACAACTTCTGCTCCCTTCGCTTTTGTTTTATCTATATTTAGTGTTTTTATCACACAGGATAAACTATATCATGTGTCAGCAACGAATATGTTATCACTTTGAGCAGTCAGAGTCAATACGGAAACTTTCACAAAAAGTCTCTCATTTACCAGAGCATTTCCTCTGTAATTTCCTTGACAGCAAATACACCGCACATTGCCATGGTATCTCTTAATTCACCACCTGTTTTTGCAGTATATGCACTCACACCCTGCACTCCCGCACCATATGCCGCGGTCACGAATGGACGGGCGATCAGTGCCGCATCCGCGCCCATTGCCAGTGCTTTAAAGACATCCGTTCCTGTCCGGATCCCGCCGTCCACAAAAATCTTCATCCGGCCATCCACTGCCTTCACAATATCCGGAAGAACTTCGGCTGTAGACGGACATTGATCCAGTACTCTTCCTCCGTGGTTAGACACCACAATCGCCTGTGCACCGGCCTCGAGAGCCTTTTTCGCCCCTCTGACCGTCATGATTCCTTTTAGAATAAATGGAATTTCAGCAATTTTCACAATTTCTTTTAACTCTTCCACAGATTTGCTTCCCGCCGGCGGATTCAGATTCTGAAGAAACGGAAGCCCGGCCGCATCAATATCCATTGCAACAGCAAAAGCCCCTGACCGTTTGACCAGTTCCATTTTGTCACGAATCGTATCCATATCCCACGGTTTTACAGTCGGGATTCCCAGACCTCCCAGTTTTTGGACTGCCGCTGTGGCTTCCTGCATTACCCGTGCATCTGACCCGTCACCTGTAAATGCCGCAATTCCTCCTTCCATACATCCTGCCAGTAAAATTTCATTATATTCCTGATCCGTATATTTCTCCCCGTAATGCAGCTTCACAGCACCTACCGGTCCTGCAAAAAACGGGTAGGAAAACTCCTTTCCAAACAGAGTCACTGTCGTATCAGCCGGCTTCTTTTCACAGATCGTATCCATATTGATACGGATCTCCTGCCATTTCTGAAAATTTCGGATCGCCACATCTCCGATTCCTTTCGCTCCAGGTCCCGGCATTGTATTTTTGCACGCTCTGCCGTTACAGACTGCACACGCTTTACAGTACGGTCCGATACATGTCCTTGCCTGTTCGATCACTTTCTGATAGTCCATACTCGTCTCCTCCTCTTTTTTCTAAAACATCCCCGATTTCTCAAGCACTTCAAGAATTTCCCCGATCACGGGCAGATCAACTACCAGCGCCATTCTGATATACCCTTCTCCCGCGCTTCCAAACGCACTTCCAGGCGTTACCAGAAGTCCGGTCTTCTCCACAAGCTGCATACAGAAATCAAAGGACGACGCATAGCCTTTCGGAATCTTTGCCCACACAAACATTGTCCCCTGACTGTCCGGTACATTCCACCCGATCCTTCGCAGACCGCCGCACAGCGCACAGTTTCTTTTTGCATACTCCTGCCTCTGCTTTTCGATGAAATCGTCCGGCCCCGTAAGCGCCGCGATCGCAGCCTTCTGAATCGGCAGAAAGATGCCGTAATCGATCTCAGAACGCAGCGTTTTAAACTTCTCTACAATCGCTTTATTTCCCACCACAAATGAGATTCTGGCACCCGTAAGATTATAGGACTTGGACAACGAATAAAACTCTACCCCTACCTCTTTTGCACCGTCAAAAGATAAAAATGACCGCCCCTGTTCTCTTGTAAAAATAATATCCGAATATGCATTGTCATGGATGATCACAATATGATGCTCCTTTGCAAATGCGATCAGTTCTTCATAAAAATGATCCGGAGCACAGACACAGACCGGATTCAACGGATAAGAGACTACCATATATTTGGTTCTCTCCAAAACCTCTCCCGGGATATTTTTCAGATCCGGCAGATATCCGTTCTCCTCGCGGATTTCATAATATTCCACATTCGCACCTGCCATGATTCCGCTCATTTCAAACAGCGGATATCCCGGATTCGGAACCAGTAATGGTATCCCCGGGATCACTACAATGCCATTCCGATATGCGCCATTCCCTCCTGAGTATCCATAAACTGACATAATCTCATCTGTCTGAATCTCCACTCCAAACCGATGCGCATACCGGTATTGGACTGCCTCTAAAAGCTCCGGCAGATCTGCCAGTGCATATTTATAGTTCTCCGGATCTTTGCACGCTTCTGTAAGTGCCTCCATCACATGCGGTGCCGGTGCAAAATCCGGTGTTCCCACTGACAGATTGAACACCCGTTTTCCTGCCTGAATCATCTCTTCCTTCTTGTCATTCAGCGCGGTAAAAATTCCCGGCTGAAACTGATTTACCATCGCTGAAAACTGCAGCTCTCTCATCCTGTTTCCTCCCTGTCTTACTTCTCCTCTAATTCTCTGATTCTTCTTGCACGTCTTCTTCTCTGTGCTTCCCGGCACTTCCTTCTCTGCTTTTTCCGATATGCCACATAAGAGATTCTTGCTCCCACAAGAATCACAAACACTGCAGCGAGTACAAGCAGCACCTTCAAGAACAGCGGCAGTCCCTTCTGTTCGTTCTTCTCCACTGCCGCCACCTGTTTGCACGAAACTGCCGGTGCCTGAAATCCCGGCAGATATTCTCTTTCCAAGTCTACCAGCACTTTACCGTCCTTGATCGTAAGCGGAGCTTCTTTCCCTTTTGGAACACAGTCCCATAAATCTTTTGAAATCTCTACTTTCTTTCCATCAATAGTATGCACCCCTTTGGAAAGTACTTTTTTATATTCAAACCGTTCAAATGCCTGCTCCATAATCGCGTTTCCGACCAGATGACGGAGCTCTTCCCCAGTCTGATCTGACCAGTCAGACACACCCATCACAATCTCCACCAGACGCGTGTCCCCCCGTTTTGCAGTGGACGAATAGTTAAACCCTGCCGTATCGCTGGAACCTGTCTTCAAGCCGTCTGTGCCCTCCAGACCATACTTTGCCCCTTCCAGTGAAATCTGATATGATGTAAAATGCTCCTCATACGGTGTCCCCTCTTTTACGGTGATCTGGGGATACTTTGTGTGATTTAAAATATCCGGATAGGTCTTTATCAGATAAGTACACAGCATCGCATAATCTTCCGGTGTTGTAATGTTATCTCCATCAAGCGGCTGGCTCACCGGATGATACGGCTGCAGCAGATTGTTAGTAACCCCCACACAGTTGAAGTACTTCGTATTGACCATTCCAAGCTCCTGTGCCTTTTGATTCATACGCTCCACAAACCTGTCCGGATCCGACTCCACCATATCCGCAAGCATATACGTTGCCGCCGCAGAAGACGGCACAATGATCAGATCCATCAACTCTGCAACCGTATAACTGGCTCCCGGCTGCATTTTATTGTTGCTGAGCGCATACCTGCCTGCAATATCTGTATATCTTTCATTTACCTCTGCCGTACTCTCAAGTTCCAGATTCCCGGCTTTTATCTCCTCATATGCCAGAAGAATGGTCATCAATTTTGTCATACTTGCCGGCGGCCACTGTTTCTGTGCATTTTCCTGCCATAAAATTTGTCCGGTATTGATCTCCGTAATGATCGAACCTGCAGGCTGATACCGTTCCTCAAGCTGATAGCCCCTCTCTCTTGCCACATCCAGCGCACGCTGAGCCTGTACCTCCCCGACCGGAATCAGACATCCCAAAAGGATGGTGCATAAAAAAGCACAAATCCCCCTCACATTTCTTTTTCTCATTCTCTTCGTTCCTCTCTCTGATTCCTCCTTAAAACGGTGTCCCCTCCAGATCATACGGCGTTGTCTGATATACATAATAATTCAGCCAGTTCGTATAAATGTTATTTGCATGAGATCTCCAGATCAGTTCCGGTTTCTGATCCGGATCGTTGTCCGGATAATAATTCACCGGCATCTGAATATCCAGACCTTTGCTCAAATCCCTCTTATATTCCGCATCCAATGTCATTCTGTCATATTCCGGATGTCCCATCACAAAAATCTGACGACCTTCCTCTGCCATACAGAGGAAAAGCCCCGCCTCTTTGGAATCTGCCAGTATCGTCAGTCTCTCATCTGCCTCCACCTGTTCCAACGGAATCTCCGTATGCCGGGAATGAGGCGCATAAAACGCATCATCAAATCCACGCACAAGCGGGATTCTTCTGTTTCTCACATGATGCTTAAATACACCGAACATTTTCTCTGGAAGCTGTGTCTTATCAATCCCATAGTGATAATAAATCCCCGCCTGTGCACCCCAGCACAAATGCAGCGTGGAAGTCACATGCGTCTTCGTCCACTCCATGATCTCTTTCAACTCATCCCAGTAATCCACATCTTCAAACGGAATCTGTTCCACCGGAGCTCCTGTAATGATAAATCCATCAAACTTCTGCTCCTTGATCTCTTCAAAAGACTGATAAAACTTATGCAGATGACTGGTGGATGTATTTTTCGATACATGTCCTGATACACGGACAAATACAACATCCACCTGAAGCGGTGTGTTCGAGAGAGACCGCAGTATCTGCAGCTCTGTATCCTCCTTTAACGGCATCAGATTTAAAAGCCCGATCTTGATCGGACGGATATCCTGATGTGCTGCCCGGTATTCGTCCATTACAAATATATTTTCATGCTCCAGTATCTCTTTTACCGGAAGGTCGTTCTGTACACGTATTGGCATAATTTATTCCCCTTTTTCTTCTTTCTTTTCTGTCGCCTCATCAACTCTTGCATACTCGCCTTCATTATTTACATAACCGAACTGGTCGTACGCACCGGTATCTGTAGGCAGCGTATGATTTTCCAGCTGATGGTTCACCAGCATTTTTACAATATAATAGATGACTGCAAATGTAGGAACTCCCAAAATCATTCCCACAAATCCAAACATTCCTCCGCCAAACAAAATCGAAAATACCACCCAGAATGCAGACAATCCCGTAGAATCCCCCAAAATCTTTGGTCCGATGATATTCCCATCCAGCTGCTGCAGAAGAAATACAAAAATAATAAAATAGATTCCCATCTTCGGATCTGACAACAAATCAGGACGGCGCTTGGAATTGCTCCGATATATGGTCCGAAAAACGGAATCACATTGGTTACTCCTACGATCACGCTCACAAGCATCGTATACGGCATATCCAAAATGGAAAGTCCGACAAAACACAATACTCCGATGATCGCAGAATCAATGATCTTTCCGATAATAAAACCGCCGAAGATCTCGTTGCTCTTGATCGTCAGATGAAGCACCATATTCGCTCTTGACGGACGCATGATGGCATATACAAGCTTCTTGCACTGGCTTGCAAACTTCTCCTTACTGAACAGCACATAAACAGATACGATCACTCCGATCAGTACATAGCACAATTCCTTGACAACGTTGATCACTCCCACTGTCAGATTCGACATCAGTACATTGACCTGATTGAGAAGGTCTGTACGCATCCATGTCTGCAGTGCATCACTTGCTTCTTTGAGGACTGCCTCTGCCATCTGTCCAATAGTCGATTGATCTGTACTCATCACCTCTGTCATCTTCCCGATAAAACGATTCAGCTGGCTCGGCACAGTAAGGATCATATCTCTTATACTGCGGTAGAGTTCCGGTATCATCATATTGCACAACGCCACGATTAACGCAAACATTACAACGATTGCAAGCAAAATTCCTGCCCCTCTGGAAATGCCGCCCGCATTCTTAATGCGTGGAAATTTTCTCTTGATCCAGGGTTCAAAATGCGTATCCACCAGCTTTACAATCGGGTTGAGCAAATACGCAATGACAAGACCATAAATAATCGGCTTTAACACCTGGTATATTTTCCCAAAAACTTCCGAAATATTTGTCATGCGCAATAATGCAAAATAAAACACGATGCAGGCTGCGATCACCACAAATATCCGTACGTCCCTGCTGATCTGATGCCAGAATCTGGATGTCTTTTTGCTTCCAAATGAAGGCTGCGACGTATAATAGTCATTCTCCTTTTTCCCCTCTTTTTCAGGTTTTTCTTCCTCTCTGTTCATATATGTATCTCATTCCTTTCTGGTTTTGCAAGTATTTCCATTATACCCCTGTAACAGGAAGACCGTCAACCTTCAAAAAAGCGATGCCCGGCCATAAAGCCAAGCACCGCTTCTTCTCTTTCACTTCCTATCTGCACTGAAATGTGGCGCACTCTGTGCCGTCCTTATGACACGCACAGGAACCTTCCACGCTGACCTTTCCCGCTTCACATTTACACTGTTCATTGTACATGCAGTCAGTTGCTTTACAATCGATTCCGCAACGATCCGAAGGCGCTGTCGCATGGTTTCCATATGCGTTCGTATAGGAATTTTCCATCCCCTGTGTTTTTCGCTCCTCAAAGCTGTCACAGCAGGTCTCCTTTGAAGCCTTTGCCTGAGAACCACCTACCTGGATGGAATCCAGACGGCAGAGGAAATCCTGATTGTGCATACATGTCTGTACTGTACATTTTAATTCTGGCATGATAATACCTCCTTTTTATTTACAAAATCAGTATCATCATGCCCATTTCCAATTCTTTTATCCGGATTTTCAAAAAAATTTATTTTTCTTCTTTTGTCACTTCACGGATTTCTTTTTTTGCAGTCTCTTCCATGATTGCAGCAATAAATTCTTCCAGACCTTTCTGTCCTTCATCTCCTGCAAATCGACTTCTTACAGAAACCTTTTTCTCTTCCTCTTCTTTTGCTCCCACAACCAGCATGTACGGGATCTTCTTCATCTGTGCTTCGCGGATCTTATATCCGATCTTCTCGGCACGTGTGTCGATCTCGGCACGGATTCCGGCTGCATTCAACTGATCCAGAACACTCTGTCCATATTCCAGATATTTATCAGAGATCGGCAGTACTTTTACCTGAACCGGTGCAAGCCATGTCGGGAATGCTCCGGCAAAGTGCTCGATCAGGATTCCGATAAACCGCTCGATGGAACCAAATACAACGCGATGGATCATGATTGGTCTGTGTTTTTCTCCGTCTGCTCCTGTGTATTCCAGTTCAAAACGAAGTGGAAGCTGGAAGTCAAGCTGGATTGTTCCACACTGCCATGTTCTTCCGATGGAATCTTCCAGATGGAAGTCAATCTTCGGTCCGTAGAATGCTCCGTCTCCTTCATTGACTACATACGGAAGTCCCAGATCATCCAGCGCACCGCGAAGTGCGTCTGTTGCCATTTCCCAATCTTCGTCACTTCCCATACTGTCTTCCGGACGTGTGGACAATTCTACATGATATTTAAATCCAAACAGACTGTAAACTTCATTGATCAGTCCTGCAACGCCTTTGATCTCGTCCTTGATCTGATCCGGTGTCATAAAGATATGCGCATCATCCTGTGTGAAGCAGCGCACTCTCATCAGACCATGAAGCTGTCCTGATTTTTCATGACGGTGAACCAGTCCCAGCTCTCCCATACGGATCGGAAGATCTCTGTAGGAACGCGGCTCCGCCTGATATGCCAGGATTCCTCCCGGACAGTTCATCGGTTTGATTGCAAAGTCTTCCTCATCGATCACAGTTGTATACATATTCTCTTTGTAATGATCCCAGTGTCCCGATGTCTCCCAGAGATGACGGCTTAACATAACCGGAGTTGAAATCTCCACATATCCGGCTTTTCTGTGAATCTCTCTCCAGTAATCCAAAAGAACGTTTTTGAGTACCATTCCGTTTGGAAGGAAGAACGGGAATCCCGGTCCTTCGTCTCTCATCATAAAGAGTCCCAGTTCTTTTCCGAGTTTTCTGTGATCACGTTTTTTCGCTTCTTCCAACATGTTCAGATATTCTTCCAGCTCTGCTTTTTTCGGGAATGCAGTTCCGTAGATTCTCTGCAGCATTTTATTTTTCTCGCTTCCTCTCCAGTATGCACCTGCAAGGCTTGTGAGCTTAAATGCTTTGACATATTTTGTACTCATCAGGTGAGGACCTGCACACAAATCTGTAAACTCTCCCTGAGAATAGAAGCTGATTGTCTCATCTTCCGGAAGGTCTTCGATCAGTTCTACTTTATATGGTTCTTCTTTTTCTTTGAAATATTCGATTGCTTCATTTCTAGGCTTTGTAAACTGCTCGATCGGGAGATTCTCTTTTACGATCTTTTTCATCTCTTTCTCAATCTTTTCCAGATCATCTGCTGTAAACGGTGTCTCTCTGTCTACATCATAGTAAAATCCGTCTGCAACAGATGGTCCGATCGCCAGTTTTGTCTCCGGATATAATCTCTTCACAGCCTGTGCCATGATATGAGAGGCTGTGTGACGGAACGCACCTTTTCCTTTTTCATCATTGAATGTCAGGATATTGAGTTCACAGTCTTTGTCTACCACCGTTCTCAAATCTACCACTTCTCCGTCGATTTCTCCTGCTGTCGCCACTCTTGCAAGTCCTTCGCTGATGTCTGCTGCGATTTCAATCACTGATTTGCTGTTTTCATATTCCTTAAAGGAACCGTCTTTTAATATAATCTTCATAATCTCTCTCCTTTTCTCTTCTTTTTGCCTCGCCGGATTTTAAAAATAAACCCGTTCTCTGTCCGGATGCTCTCCGGACCATCCAATCTGAGGCATTGTCTCCAGACGATACATATCTTCTGTGGATATCTCAAATGAGAAGATATCCTGATTTTCTTTCATCCGCTCCATGGATGAGGATTTCGGCATTGGTATCACGCCATTCTGCAGTGCAAACCGCAAACAGATCTGTGCCGGTGATACATGATACTTCTCAGACAACTCAAGAATCAGCGGCTCTTCGAACACTCGTCTTCGTCCGATCGGACTCCATGCCTCCACAAGAATCTGGTTCTTTCTGCAATAGTCTACTGCTGCCTGTTGTGTATATCCAGGATGATATTCCAACTGATCGACCGCCGGAGTCACCTTGGCATTCTGCATCAGGTTCTCAATGTGGTGCGGCAGAAAATTGCTCACCCCAATGGCGCGGATCTTTCCTGCATGATACAATTCTTCCATTGCTCTCCAGCTCTCTAAATCCAGTTCCTTCCAGTTTTTGCAGTCCAACGTGGGCCGTGGCCAGTGGATCAGATACAAATCCAGATAATCTGTGTTAAGCTGCTCTAAGGTTTTCGCAAATGCAGCCTTTGTCTGTTCATATCCCATATCCTCTTTCCAGACCTTGGATGTCAAAAAAAATTCCTGCCTTGGAATCCTGCTCTTTTCAATAGCCTCTGCCACATATTTCTCCGTGCCGTAAACAGAAGCCGTATCAAAATGCCTGTATCCGGCACGAATTGCAGTACCGATGATATCCGCGCTGTTTCCTTCTGCGGCTTTATAAGTTCCAAATGCAGCACACGGAATCTTGACCTGGTTATTCAAAATACGATAATTCGAATTACACTCCATCTTTCTGGCTCCTTTCTCTTACTGCACAACCACGAGACCTCAGAATTAAAAAACGCCCCTTTTTGCATATCCTGCAAAAAGGGGCGAGATCATACTCGCGGTTCCACCCTGTTTGAACCGGTATTAAATACCGGAACCACTCATTTGTGATGATAACGGGATCACCGGGCTGTTTTCAGCCACTCAGAGGTAGTTTTCAAATGCTTCCGTAAGCGGGAGCTTCCAGCCTGCGACTCCCTTCTCTGTCTTCTTCCACATCCTACTCGTCTCGTCATTGTATTGAAATATTATATTCTCAACCTAATCCTCATTATAACATCACTTTTTGTTTTGTCAACCAGATTTCTTTTTTCCTCTCTGAATCCACAGCCACACAACCGCAAAAAACTCCCGTACCATATAGTTCAAAAACAAAATCCGGTTACATCCTGCCGCAATTCCCGTCAGGTTCTCATACCCTTCACTTCGTCCGATCAAAAGTGCCCGAAACAAGTGAAAATTATTTGTCACAATTCCAACCGGTGTTTTCAACTCCTCCAGATAAGCTTTGCTAAACCGCAGGTTTTCCCTCGTCGTCCGCGACTGATCCTCCAACATGATCTGCTCGTCTTTTACCTCATGTTCCCGCAAATATTGTACCATCGCATAAGCCTCTGAAACATCCTCACCTTTTCCCTGACCGCCGGATACGATGATCTTCACCGAAGGACAGACCTGATGATACAATAAAGCAGCATCCAGTCTTCTCTTTAATGAATCTGTGATCCGCTCTCCCCGGACCTGCGCACCAAGCACGATCAGATACCGGCAGTTCTTCTTTCTTCCAGGCCTCATGGCACGTACAAATAAAAAACTCCACCGCAAGAAAAAGGATCCATATTCCCGCCACACAGAAGAACAAAAGCTTTCGCGTCACTTCTTCTTTTGTCGCAGGAATCATACAAAAAGTGCCCGATCCCCCGCCACCAGCCAGAATCTGGCAAACGTAGAGTCCCATTTTCCGGTATAGAAACAGAGGATTCCATAATAAAAGAGAAACAGCGCCCCTGCCGTGATCAAATAAATTTCCATGCTCATCTCCTGTTCTTTTTTCGAAACATAAAAGGGAGACTCATCCGAGCTCCCTCTCATACGATATACTGCTATGCATTTCTTCCACAGCACATTTTATATTTTTTACCACTTCCGCATGGACATGGATCATTTCTTCCGATTTTCGGCTGAATCCTCCGATGGGTGTCTATCCCGTTGGTACGGTAAAGCTGTTTTTTGGGGGAGCCTAATGCGGTCTGATAGGCCCGTTCTAGCGACCGGGCCAATTCTTCTCTCCCCGTGTGCTCTGCATATTCGTAAAGCCTGTTAAAAATCTCCGTCTCTGTTTTTCTCCGGGTCACAGTCCAATTTCTCTAAAAACTCCCGGTTATCCGCGTATGTATGCGGATAAGCTTCTTTTATATAAGCCAGGTCCTCCGGACGAGTTTTCCTGTATTGGCATATGTACCATTCATAGGTCAGCACGATT
>ENA-OQIT01000136-OQIT01000136.1-human-gut-metagenome-genome-assembly--contig:-NODE-136-length-17389-cov-4.075484_pt1 | contig 17389 bp, 17 predicted proteins | sample MGYA00242587_ERZ504752 | MGnify/ENA primary metagenome ERZ504752 (study PRJEB26092, sample SAMD00036352) | human gut metagenome | host: Homo sapiens | study: EMG produced TPA metagenomics assembly of... | reverse complement strand
CATTCAAGGAGGTATTTATATGAACCAGACAACACAGATGCAGCCCGTAAACAGACTGTACAAATCGAGGATTTTTGCCATGCTCTACAGTGACAGGAAAGATCTGCTCGATCTGTACAATGCGGTCAGCGGAAAACATTATGAAGATCCGGAATTGCTGGAAATCTTTCAGCGTTTTTGAAACAAAACAGACTGAAAGAAATCGGTCCTCAACAGTTTAAAGAGGATACAGTGCGGGTAGCAGCTGCATCCTCTTTAATGAATATTTCAATATCATAATCTGTTATATTCGTCATCACTGACCGGTTCACACCACTCATTTGAGCTTTCTTCCCCTGTCGGTTCAAATGTCAGATGAGAGAACCAACTGTCTTTTTTCGCACCATGCCAGTGCTTTACATTGGCAGGAATCGTGATTATCGTTCCAGGAACAAGGCTGACGGGATCGTGCCCTTCTTCCTGATACCAGCCTTCTTATTCCAGTTTTCTCCAAATAAAATATCATCATTGTAATGTGCAAATTCCGGCGCAAATTTGCCAAGTGCATTTCTTCCTGCTGTCTGTACAATTTTTTCCGTTTTAGAAACTTCCTTTCGATTATTGTATTTTTTTGATCCAGGTCATGATATCTGATCTGGTGTGAGCAGTTTATCTTCATTAAAACGGATATTACAGCCTTGCATGACCTGTGCCCCCGGACATTCTTTTACAAAATCTTGGAAAGTATGGCCAAGCCAGCCTCCATTTGTTGCAAAAGGATAGACAGTTTTTCCGGATAAATCAGTATCATGCAGAAATGTCTTCATTGCCGGAGCAAAGGCATACCACCAGACGGGTGCACCAAGAATTACGGTATCATACTCAGTTAGATCGATGTTCAATGGTTGAATCTTTGGCATAAAGCCACTTTCGACTTCCAAATAATAATTGTTTTCATGCGTATTAAAGCACCTTCTTTCTTTTCGGATGATCTCCGATATAGTTATTATAAAGTCGATGCTTTTATATGTCGAATACCTGTTTTTTATATGAGGTTCATGCTTAAAAAGCATGATCGTTTATTGATCTTCGGCTTCCTTTCTGAAAAATTCCAGAAAATGTTCTGTTGCCGAAGAAAAAGGCAGCTGTCTTTTCCAGGCAAGGACAGAGGTTGCAGTCAGTTCAGGCGACAGCGGTATCATGCGGATTCTGGATTCTTTAAGAAATGGCAGTGCGCCTTCAATGGTCAGTGCATAACCAAGTCCTGCTTCAACAAGAAGAGCGGAGTTTGTACTTAAGTTGCTCACAGCAGCTATGTTAAGATGCTCATAATGTTTGCCGAACCAGTTTGCAACCTCTGCGTGCACTTTTTTTCGGCTTGGCATAATGACCGGGACTTTTGCAAGTTCTTCTGCTGTGACAGAGTTTCTTTTCGACAGCGGAACACCTGATGGAACAATTGCTGCCCATTTTTCCGTCACAGGCATGCGGATATATTCGTACTGTTCGATGTCTGACGGTTCCAGTAAAAGCCCGATATCCGACAGTCCTTCATCCATCCGCTGGCGAATTTGATCTGCATTGGCCGTATAGATATCAAAAACAACCAGGGGGTGGATTTCGTGAAATTTTTCAATAATTTTCGCCAGATATTGGACTGCTGCAATTTCTCCGCAGCCAATGGTCACTGTTCCTTCCAGTTCTTCCTTACCACAGCTGACTTCAGCTTCTGTCTTTGCAAGAAGATCTAAAACCTCTTCTGCCCGGCGTCTTAAAAGATATCCTTCATTGGTAAGAGAAAGTGGTCTGCTTCCCTTTATAAAAAGTGTGGCTCCTATTTCCTTTTCAAGCATAGCCATTTGCCGGCTTAAAGTAGGCTGTGTGATGTGCAGCACTTTTTGCTGCTTTTGTGATATTCTGTTCTTTTGCAACTGCCAGAAAATACTGCATAAGTCTTGTCTCGATCATATTCTCATCTCCTTATTTTTGGCAATAAAGCCTGATATTTACTGTCTTTTCTCACTACAAGGTAAAATGTTACATTTACTTCCGGATCAGTCACAGGAATCGCGACTCTCCCGGCTGTATCTGTAAACCTGTCTGACATTACAACATCTGTTATAAAACATGGCAGCGATGAGGATCTCACCAGTTCGTTCATTGTGAATTCATCCGTCTGTACAAGAAATTTAGATGCAGGCATTTTTTCACGGCAGATTGCATCCCAGAACCCAAGTTCTGAATGCAGAAGAAAGTTGAAGCCATTAATATCCTTAAATGACAGCTTTTTATATCCTGCAAGTTCATGATTCTTCGGGACACAGACAAATAGTTTTTCCTTCATATATTCTTTTGAAACAAAGTGTTTGTCATGAATCAGAAAAGGCAGGATCGCCAGTTCGCATTTGTGATGGTGCAATGCTTCTAAAACTTCGGCATTCTGGCATATACCGGAAGAGATTGTCATTTCCGGATATTGGCTGTTTAACTGCATAAGAAGCTTCCATAGTGGCGCAGGCGCACAGGATTTTACAGTAATTGTTTTTAGTTTGGCATCATACGTTCTTACTCTTTGAACTGCATGATCGGCTTCTTCCAAAAGCTTTCTGGCACATTCTACAGCAACCTTTCCGGTTTCATTTAACTCAATTCGATTTTTGGTCCGGTGAAACAGGAAAACACCAAATTCTTCTTCTATGTTTTTCATAGAACGGGTGACTGATGGGGTGGAAATATGGAATGCTTCTGCCACCTTTGACAAAGTTCCCGTATCTGCAAAAGCAATCAACTGTTCCAGTTCATTCAGATCTAACATACTATCACCTCGGATTTTTTAAAAATTAAATTCACTTTTCGATTTCTGAAAAGCAGATTTCGATATAAATATTGTACATTTTCCGTATTATCAAGTAAAGTATCACTTGTAAAGAAAAAATACTTTTCATAAAAGGAGGTACTATTTATGGAATATGTAACTTTAAATAACGGAATCAAAATGCCCAAATTAGGATATGGTGTCTATCAGACAGCTCCGGAAGATACGAAGAGATGTGTCCTTGATGCAATTGAAACGGGATACAGAAGCATCGATACAGCACAGGCATATCAAAATGAGTCAGGTGTTGGTGACGCGTTGGCTGAATGTGGACTGCCGAGGGAAGAATTTTTCCTTACAACAAAAGTATGGATTACAAATGCAGGATATGAAAAAGCAAAAGCTTCTATTGAAGAGTCTCTGAAAAAACTGCGTACCGATTATCTGGATCTGCTTTTGATCCATCAGCCGTTCGGCGATTATTATGGAACTTATCGTGCAATGGAAGAATTTTATAAAGCCGGAAAAATACGTGCCATAGGTGTATCCAATTTTGGTCCGGACAGATATCTTGATCTTGAACATTTTTCAGAAATCAAGCCTGCGGTCAATCAGGTTGAAACTCATGTATTCCAGCAGCAGAAGACTGCAAGAGAATACATGCAGAAATATGGCTGCCAGATTGAGTCATGGGGACCATTTGCAGAAGGTAAAAATGGACTGTTTACAAACCCTGTTCTTACAGAAATCGGAAAGAAATATGAGAAAACAGCGGCGCAGACTGCCCTTCGATTTCTACTGCAGAGTGACGTTGTAGTCATCCCGAAATCTGTTCACAAAGAAAGGATGAAACAGAACATCGATGTGTTTGATTTTACACTGACCGCGGAGGATATGGCTGCAATTGAAGCACTGGATGGCGGTGAGAGCTTATTCTTCTCCCACTATGATCCAAAGACAGTTGAGTGGTTCATGTCTATTTTATAAAGAGTTTGGCCGAGGGGATAACAAAAATGGTTGTCAGAAACAGAAAGATATGTCTATAATGTTTGCAGAAGAGAAAAAAGGAGAGAAATACCTATGCTGCATGAAAAAATCAATCTTGGAAACAGTGGATACGGAACAAGGGATACAATTCTGACAACCTACGTGCAGAACAATCTGGAAGGAGTCCATGCGCGTCGGCGTCCGGCAGTGATCATTTGTCCGGGTGGCGGATATGAATATCAGTCAGACAGAGAGAGCGAACCGATCGCATTGGAATTTTTGAAAAGAGGGTATCAGGCATTTATTCTGGAATATGCAGTCCTGGAAGAGAATGAAACGAAAGGTCTTCTTCCATATCCGCAGATGGATCTTGCGAAAGCGGTTGCATATGTGAAGGAACATCAGGAGGTATGGAATGTGGACGGAGAGCAGATTACGATCCTGGGATGTTCGGCAGGCGGAAATCTGTGTGCGCTTTACAGCGGATTTTATCAGCAGGACTGGTTTATAAAAAAGACAGGATACAGCCAGAAACAAATGCAGGTACAAGCCATGATCTTGTGTTATCCCGTGATCGACTTCAGGGCAGGATGGCCGAAAGAGGATGACATACGGAGAAGAATCAGTGTTGAAGAAGCGTGGCAAGGTGCGCAGAATCTTGTGACAGAACAGACGCCGAGGACATTTATCTGGCATACGAATACAGACGGAACGGTTCCGGCAGAGAATGCATTACTGTTTGCCCAGGCATTGTTGAGGCATGGAGTAGATTCGGAGTGCCATATGTATCACAGAGGATGTCATGGGCTGTCACTTGCAAATGAACAGACGAAGGTAAGAGGAGAACATCTGAATCCACATGTGGCGGGATGGTTTGACACAGCCTTCGAATGGCTGGAAGAATGAGTCCATGAGGTGGTATCAGTAGAAGCCTGCGTGATAATATCACAGAAAAACAACATATGTATCTTATATAATGACAGAGTCAGCAGACAAAGAAAACAAATTTGTCTGCTGACTCTATATTATTTTTAGGAGGATTCTTATGAATCAGGTAAAACGAAAAAGAGAAAGCCCATGTGGAAGAAAGGGATTGTGTTGCCTGCGGATGCTGTGTCAAGGTATGTCCGATGTCGGCAATTCAGATATTTCATGGAGTGATGGCAGTGGTGGATCAGGAAAAATGCGTTGGCTGCGGAAAGTGTGTAAAAGCGTGTCCGGCAACGGTTATTTCAATTCAGGAGGCGGCAGAATGAAAAAGAGTTGGTATGATTATTTGTGGATTGCTTCTCTGATGTATCTGGTGTTGGGATTTTTTCAGATTCTATTTGCGTGGCTGGGACTGTTATGCTTTTTTATTCCGCTGATCATTGCAATTGTGAAGGGGAACAAGGGGTACTGCAATCGTTATTGCGGAAGAGGACAGCTGTTTGAGCTGATCGGAGGCAGATTTGGGTTATCCCGCAGGAAGGATGTTCCTAAATGGATGAAAAGCAAAGCGTTCCGTTATGGATTTCTGATTTTCTTTTTTGCGATGTTTTTTCAAATGCTGTGGACGACGTATCTTGTGTTTTCAGGAGTAGAAAGTCTGCATCAGGCAGTTACCTTGTTATGGACCTGGAAGCTTCCGTGGAACTGGGCGTATCATGGCGTGAATGTTTCGCCGGGAATCGCGCAGTTCGCATTTGGATTTTACAGTGTGATGCTGACTTCTACCGTACTTGGATTTGTGACGATGCTGTTGTTTAAGCCCCGTTCCTGGTGTGTATACTGTCCGATGGGAACGATGACACAGTTGATCTGTAAAGGCAAAAATAAAAGAGCGCTGTCTGATTTTAAAAATTGAGACTGGCAGGTGTGAGGCATGTTTGATACAATATGAGATAAGTAATGGAATCGGAGAGGAGTTGAAAACGTATCCATTCCGAATAAAGAATTGATGGATCGTTTTGATGAGATGTTGCAAAAAATAGAAGTATTATAACTCACCAGAAAGGACACAGCATGCTTCAATTTATTTTAGGAAATTCAGGTGCGGGAAAATCGCATTATTTATATGAAAAGATCATTCAGGAGTCAATGAAACATCCGGAAATAAACTATCTGGTCATCGTGCCGGAACAGTTTACGATGCAGACGCAGCAGGATCTGTGCATACTGCACCCGAATCACGGGATCATGAATATCGATGTTTTAAGTTTTGGACGAATGGCACACCGCATTTTTGAGGAAGTGGGACAGTCGAGAGGACAGGTTCTGGATGATGAAGGAAAGAATCTGATTCTTCGGAAAATCGCCGGACAATACGAAGATCATCTGATGGTATTAAAAGGGAACTTGAAAAAGCAGGGATACATCAGTGAGGTCAAGTCGGTGATCTCTGAGTTTACACAGTATGGAGTCGGATTCGAAGAGCTGGATGTGCTGATGGAAAATCTGGATGAAGAAAGTTTTCTATATTATAAGCTGTCAGATATCCGCATGATATACGAGGGGTTCGAGCAGTTTCTTGCAGAAAAATATATTACAAAAGAAGAACTGCTGGATGTGCTCAGTCAGATGGTGGCAAAGTCGGAGATTTTGAAAAACAGTGTGATCGCACTGGATGGATTTACCGGATTTACACCAGTGCAGAATCGGCTTCTTGGAGAGCTGATGAGCATTTGCAAAGAAGTTTTAGTAACAGTCGAGATGGATGGAAGGGAGGATGCGTTTCGGTATACGCATCCGTATCAGTTGTTTGCACTCAGTAAGCAGATGGTGACGGGTCTGGTACAGATTGCAGGAGAGCGAAAAATAGAAATTGCCGATCCAATTTATTTGTATGACAAGCCGGTTTACCGGTTTCGCAGCAATCCGGAGCTTGGCTTTCTGGAATCTGAGTTGTTCCGCTATTCCAGAAAACAGTATCCGGATGAAACAGATCATCTTTCGGTGTATGCAGCGGGCAGTCCGGATATGGAGGCAAAGCTGACTGCACAGAAGATCCGCAGACTGGTGCGGGAAAAAGGATACCACTACCGGGATATTGCAGTAATCTGCAGTGATATGGGAACATATGCAGATCATCTGGAGAGGGCATGCACAGAGTATCAGATTCCGGTGTTTATGGACTACAAAAAGAGTATTCTTTTGAATGCATTTGTAGAATATGTGAGGAGTGTCCTGTCCATGGTGGAGCAGGACTTTTCCTATGAGAGTGTGTTCCGTTTTCTAAGGACCGGATTTACGGAATTTACAAGAGATGAGATCGATCGTCTGGAAAATTATGTGGTAGCAGTGGGCTTAAGAGGATATAAGAAATGGCAGGCAGTCTGGGCGAGAAAGACAAATAGGACAGATGAAGAAGAACTGGCAGTGTTAAACGGTCTGCGCGTCCGGTTTGTAGAAATGACAGAGTCACTTGTCTTTGTTTTGAAACAGCGAAAAAAGACAGTGCGCGATATTTGTGAAGCAGTGTATCGCTTCTTTGTGGAAAATCAGATTCAGGAGAAGCTGAAAGTGATGGAAAACTGTTTTGCGGAAAAGAAAGAGCTGGCACTGGCGAAAGAGTACGCACAGATCTATCGCATTGTGTTGGAATTGTTTGACAAATTTGCAGAACTTTTGGGAGACGAGGGGATTTCTCTGAAAGAGTACTGTGAGCTTCTGGATGCAGGACTGGAAGAGGCAAAAGTCGGTGTGATCCCGCCGGGTATGGATCAGGTTGTGATTGGAGATGTGCAGAGAACCCGTCTGAAAAGCAATCTGAAAGCCCTGTTTTTTTGTGGGGGCGAATGATACCCTGCTTCCGGGAAATATGGGGCAGGGAGGACTGCTTACCGAACGGGACCGGGAATGGTTTCAGAAAGAAAAGCAGGCACTTTCTCCGGGCGCAAAAGAAAAGACGTATATTCAGAAATTTTATCTGTATATGAATCTGACCAAACCGGAAGAGTTTCTTCATATTTCATATAGTAAGGTTTCGTCTGACGGAAAAACATTGCGTCCGGCGTATCTGGTCTGGGATTTGAAAAAACTGTTTCCGAAGCTTGTTGTTACAGAAGAAGAGGCGCTTCTCACGACACAGAGGGAGCTGACTCCGGGAGAAGGGCTGGAATTTGTGATCCGCGGAGTTCGGGACCGGTATCTGGGTGTGGATGAATCCTGGAAAGAACTCTATACCTGGTATCGGCAGAATGAAGGGCAGAAAGTGGACAGAATTCTGGATGCAGGATTTTTTCAAAAAGAAACCGGATGCGCTTACAGGAGAAGAAGCAGCAGAATTATACGGGGAGAAAAAGCAGTTCAGTGTTACAAGGATGGAGCGGTTCTCGGCCTGTGCCTATGCGCATTTTCTGACTTATGGACTGCATCTTTCGGATCGGGAGCGATATGAGTTTGAGGCGATGGATCTGGGAAATATTGCCCATCAGTCCATGGAGCGGTTTGCAAGAAAGGCGCAGGAAAAGCGGATGCCGTGGCCGAAACTGGAAGAGGTGCAGAGAGATGCCATGATCGAGGAGAGTGTGGAGGAAAGTATCAAAGACTACGGAAATACGGTACTCTACAGTACTGCCCGCAATGAGTATATGATCGTGCGCATCAAACAGCTGATCCGACGTTCAGTGTGGGCGCTGACCAGGCAGATGGAAAAAGGGGATTTTGAACCGAGCGGATATGAAATGAATTTCGGAAGTGGAAAGATCGACCGGATCGATACCTGCGAGGATGAAGATATGGTTTACGTGAAAGTGACAGACTACAAGACCGGAATGAAGAGTTTTGATATTGTGGCATTGTATCACGGGCTGCAGATGCAGCTTCCGGTGTATCTGAATGCGGCACTGGAGCTGGAAGAACGACGTGCGCCGGGGAAAACAGTAGAGCCTGCCGGTATCTTTTATTATCGGATCAAAGACCCGATCGTGGACAGAGAAAAAGATGATCATGCACTGGAGGAGAAGATTTTAAAAGAGCTCAGGCTGGATGGAATGATCAATGCGAAGGAAGAGGTGATCGAGCATCTGGAGCATCAGCTTTCGGGGACATCGGTTCTCAACCCGATCGGGAAAAATAAGGACGGAAGTCTCAACAGGTATTCCAAAGTACTGCCTCCGGAGGCGTTTGCTGCCATGCTTTCCTATACAAAGAAAAAAGAAGCTCAGGTGAAGCGGCAGATCTATGCAGGAGAAGTACAGGCAAATCCATATGAGTTGAATGGAAGTACAGGGTGTGACTACTGTGCATACCGTGATATCTGCGGGTTTGATCCAAGGCTGGACGGTTATGCGTACCGGAGTCTGGAAAAGTACTCGAAAGAAGAAGTCATCCGCCGGATGGAAGAAGAAATCGAAAACAGGGAGGAACCGTCATGAGTGTACAGTGGACAGAAGATCAGAAAAAGGTCATTGAATTAAGAAACAGGAATATTCTGGTCTCCGCAGCGGCCGGTTCCGGAAAAACGGCGGTTCTGGTAGAGCGGATCATTCAGAGACTGTTGGATGAGAGGGATCCGCTGGATGTAGACAGGCTCTTGATCGTGACATTTACCGAAGCGGCAGCAGCGGAAATGAAAGAGCGAATCCGGGATGCCATTGAAAATGCCCTGGAAGACACACCGGGAAATGTGCATTTACAGAGGCAGGCAACGCTCATCCACAGCGCCCGGATCACAACAATCCACAGTTTTTGCCTGTCTGTGATAAGGGAGCATTTTCATGCCATTAATCTGGATCCGGGCTTTCGGATCGCAGAAGAAGGGGAGTTGAAATTACTGCGTCAGGATGTTCTGGAGGAAATGCTGGAGTCCTGCTATGATGAGGGAACGGAGGCTTTTCTGGAATTTGCAGAGAAATTTTCTACGGGGAGAAGTGACAGGCAGCTGGAAGAAGTGATCCTGCAGTTATACGAATATGCGGGCAGCTATCCACAGCCGGAAAAGTGGCTGAATGCGTGTGTGGACAATTATCAGGTGGAAAACGAACATTTTTCTGACGCTGGATTTGTACAGATCCTGATCGAAAGTATCCGTCAGAACCTGCAGGGGGCAAGGATTCTGCTGAATGAGGCGCTGCATATCTGTGAGGAGTCTGACGGACCGTATCTGTATGCAGAGGCGTTGGAAGCGGATCTTATGATGATCGAGACTATGGAAAAGGCAGAGACGTTTGAAGCATTTTACGGGAAGATCAATCAGATTGCATGGAAGCGGCTTTCTGCCAAAAAGGATGAGACGATTGATCCAGAGAAGAAAGAAGCAGTGAAGATGCTGCGGGAAAAAGCCAAGAAGATGGTAAAAGATCTGCAGGAAACCTGTTTTTACGAAACGCCCGAGGAACTGGCAGAAGATTTGCGAAATACAGGAAGTACCATGGAAGAACTGGTCTTTCTTGTGACAACCTTTGCAAGGCTGTTTGCAGAGAAAAAGAGAAGCCGCAATGTGATTGATTTTCAGGACATGGAGCAGTTTGCCCTGCAGATTCTGACAGAAGAAAAAGACGGAAGTCTGGTACCATCTGCTGTGGCGAGAGAATATCAGGAGCAGTTTGAGGAAGTGATGATCGACGAGTATCAGGACAGCAACCTGATCCAGGAAGCGATTCTGACCAGTGTGTCTACTGTGAGCCGCGGAAGTTACAATGTGTTTATGGTAGGAGATGTCAAACAGAGTATTTACCGTTTCCGCCTCTCCAGACCGGAACTGTTTATGGAAAAATATGATACATACAGCCAGGCAGACAGCGAGAAGCAGCGGATCGATCTGGACCGGAATTTCCGAAGCCGCAAGGAGGTGCTGGATGCCACGAACTACGTGTTTGAGCAGATTATGCACAAAAGTGTGGGCGGTGTGGAGTATGATGCCCGTGCGGCACTTTATCCGGGAGCTGATTATCCAAAGAGCAGGGAGCAAAACGGAGTATCGGCAAATCGGGCAGAGCTTCTTTTAGTAGATGCACAGGAGCTGGAAGAAGAGGACAATGCACGCCGTCTGGAAGCCCGGGCAGTGGCAGACCGCATCAAACTCTTGCTTTTACAGGGGCAGGTGGTGGATAAAAAGACAAAGGAATACCGTCCGGTACAATATAAAGATATTGTGATCCTGACGAGAAGCATCAAAGGCTGGGCAGATGTGTTTGCTCAGGTTCTGGCAGAAGAAGGAATTTCTGCACATGTGGGAAGCAGAGAAGGATATTTTGAAACGTATGAAGTCAGTGTTCTTCTGGATTATCTGCAGATTCTGGACAATGAGCGTCAGGACCTGCCGCTGGCGGCAGTACTTACGTCACCGTTTGCGGGGCTGGATGCGAGAGAACTGGCAAAGATAAGAAGTACGTATCCGGAACTCTTTTTCTATGAAGCGGTTCACGCCTATGCGTCTGATGATGAAAAGGAGAAGGAACCAATCCTGCAGCAAAAACTGAAAAACTTCCTTTGCCGGGTGTCGGAATTCCGGGATATGCTTCCATATACAGCGATGCATGATCTGTTGTGGGAGATTATAGAAAAAACGGGGTACGGTATGTGTATTTCGGCGATGCCGGGTGGTGCACAGCGAATGGCAAATGTACAGATGCTGGTCGCAAAGGCAGCAGCCTATGAAGGAACCAGCTATAAGGGACTGTTCAATTTTGTGCGGTATATTGAACAGCTCAAAAAATATAATGTGGATTATGGAGAGGCGAATCTTGCAGATGAACAGGCGGATACAGTCCGTATCATGAGTATCCACAAAAGCAAGGGGCTGGAATTTCCAATCGTGATCGTGGCAGGTATGGGAAAACTTTTCAATACGCAGGATGTGAAGGGCAGTATTGTAATCCATCCGGAGCTTGGTGTGGGAATGGATGTGATTGATCTGAAAAAGAGAACAAAGGCTCCGACACTGTTAAAAAAAGTAATCCAGAAACAGGTGGCAGTGGAAAACTTAGGGGAAGAGATGCGGGTGCTCTATGTGGCAATGACAAGAGCAAAGGAAAAACTCATTCTGACGGGAGTGTGCAAAGATGCACGGACAAAGCTGGAAATACTTTCCACAAGGGAAAAAACAGCATTTCTTCCATATGAAGTTCTTTCTGCGAATTCGTATCTGGACTGGCTGCTTCCTGCGGCATCCCCGGCAGAAAGTTCGATCGGAATTACCGTTGTTGACAGTCTGGGCGCGGCTCAGATGGAGGGAGCCTGGGAAGCGGCGGATGAACTGACTCGAAATGTACTGGAAAACTGGGATACAAATCAGATTCATGATGCCGGATACCGGGAAGAGCTGAAAAGACAGTTGGACTTTGCATATCCGTTTGCGGAAGAACAGCGTTTTCAGATGAAATTTACAGTTTCAGAACTTAAAAAACGGGCCTACATGGAAGAGGAGGCAGGAGAGGTATTATATCAGGAACCGGAAGCAGTGCCTCTTGTTCCGAGATTTTTAGGAGCGGAAGAAGCGGCATCCGGAGCAGTCAGAGGAACCGCGTACCACAAATTTCTGGAGCTTCTTGATTTTGAAAAAGAATATACCAGAGAAAGTCTGGAGGAACATTTGAAACATCTTCAGACAGAAGGAAGGATCAGTCCGGAGATCGCAGAGGCTGTAAAAACGGAAGATTTCCTGAAGTTTCTGCAATGTGAAAGCGGGAAACGGATGCATCAGGCGGCAAAGAAAAAACAGTTGTACAAAGAGCAGCCCTTTGTGCTGGGGGTGGATTCAGGAGAAATTTATCCGGATACAGAATGCAGAGCACAGCTTCTGGTGCAGGGAATCATAGATGTGTATTTTGAAGAGGAAGACGGACTTGTAGTCTTAGACTATAAGACAGACCGGGTAAGAACGGCCGATGAACTTGTTCGGAGATACCAGTCACAGCTTACATACTATGCCCGCGCCCTGTCACAGATTACAGGAAAGGCAGTCAAAGAAAAGATCATTTATTCATTTGCTCTTGGAAAGGAAATCAACGTTTAAATGGAAAGTTATGTACTGATTTATTTACTGGCAGCCAATGTGGCGGCATTTCTGGTGTTCGGGATCGATAAATGGAAAGCAGTAAAAGGCAGGTGGAGGATTCCGGAAAAGACACTGCTTCTTTTTGCGGCAGCGGGAGGCTCTCCGGGAGCACTGGCCGGAATGTTTGTATTTCATCATAAGATAAGGAAACCGTTGTTTTATCTGGGGGTTCCACTGATTTTACTCGTGCAGATTGGTGTTGGGCTCTGGATCTGGCAGAGGTAGTGACAAGCAGCAGACACAGATTGTTCTGCTGCTTCTTTACGTTTAGAAAATAGAAAGAGTTCTTTAGAAAATCTTAAACAATATTATATTGACAATCTATATTATACAAAATATAATATAGGCATAAGAACAGTATTAAAGAGAAAACAGCATAGGAAGGAGCGGTTGGATGGTATTTAATACAGGAGCTGCGCTTTTAGATGCGATCGTACTGGCGGTCGTCTCGCATGAGAGTGAAGGCACGTATGGCTATAAGATCACACAGGATGTGCGCAGTGCAATCAATGTATCAGAGTCTACGTTGTATCCGGTGTTGAGACGATTGCAGAAAGATGAATGTCTGGAAGTATATGACCGTCAGTACGATGGGCGGAACCGGAGATATTATAAAGTGACAGAAAAGGGAATGGCACAGTTGAACCTGTACCAGGTAGAGTGGAAGAATTATTCCAGAAAGATCCAGGAAATTTTTGAGGGAGGAGTGACGGGATGAACCGAGAAGAATTTATGGCAAAACTAAAAGCGCTGTTAGGGGATATTCCGGCAGACGAAAGAGAAGAAGCCCTGCAGTACTATGAAGACTATTTTGATGATGCAGGAGCAGACAACGAGGCAGAAGTGATCCGGGAGCTGGAGAGTCCGCAGCGTGTGGCAGCTATGATCAAGAATGATTTAAAGCATACGGGAAATGACGGTGAGTTTACAGAGAATGGATATGAGCAGGAGTGGGCATCGAAGAAAGAGGTGCCGCAAAGAAAAGGTTATTCCTACCAGAGTGGACAGACAGGAGAGTACTCTTATGAGGCATCGCAAGGCAGGAACGACAAACTGGTAAAGATCGCACTGATCGTACTGATTGCGTTGATCGTATGTCCGGTTGTGATTCCGGTCGGTGTGGGAATTTTTGGTGTGATTGCCGGGCTTCTGATCGCAGCAGTTTGCTTTTTTGCAGCACTGGTGATTGCATCGCTGGCAGTCGTACTTGCCGGATTTGTAGTCGCGGTGACAGGGATCGGCGTAGGAATCGCCATTCATTCAGTACCTGCAGTACTTTTGATGGCAGGGATTGGATTGATCCTGATCGCGCTTGGAGTACTGGCAACATTATTTACCGGAAAGCTTTGCATTGTAATGTATCCGGCGATGTTTCGGTTTATCGTGAAACTGTGCCGGAAGCCGTTTCACAGAAAGGCGGTGTCTGAATAGATGAAAAAAGGTTGGAAAATTCTACTGATCAGCTGTGGAATCTGTGCAGGGATCGGAGTTGTCCTGTCAGTGGCAGGTACTGTTCTCGGAGGAGTACGGGATCTTCAGGAATATGGAAGGCGTGGGATGCAGTATCTGGAAAACGATCACTGGTGGTCACAGAAGTATTCAGAACCGGAGGAGATGGATGAAGAACTGGATTATATCGACGAAGAAGTTTCACCGGAGATAACAGAAGATTTGGAAGGAATCAGCGAACTGGATATCGAACTTTCTTATGTAGAACTGATCATGGAACGATCAGATTCCAATCAGATCGAGGTTTCGACCCGAAATATGGATCCGCAGCTTTTAGAGGATCTTTCGATTTACAGAGATGAAGATACTCTGGAGATTCGTGCCCAGGATACCAGGCTTTGGAAGAATATACGGAAAAAACAACGCAGGAGAGCTGATTATTCACGTTCCGGACAATCTGGAGGGGATTTCCACATCCCTAGGAACCGGTACGCTGTACATGTGTGATATCAGGACCGGAGAGTTGGATATTTCCATAGGGACCGGGACAGCGGATATTCAGGGATTTGAAGCAGGGGAAGTGAGTGCCTCAGCAGGAACCGGATCGATCTCGCTGCAAGGAAGCGTGAACAGTGATCTGGATCTCGAATGTGGGATCGGAACCATTGAGTTTCAGGATAGCGGAAAAATGACCGATTATAATTATAGTGTCAGTTGTGGTATGGGAAGCATTCAGATTGGAGATGATGAATTTACGAAGCCGGCAGGAAACCAGAATATCAACAATCATGCCGGAAAAGAAATGGACATCGAGTGTGGTATGGGAACCGTCAATATTGCATTTGCGAAAGGAGAGTAAGAATATGGAACCGAAAAGATTATATCGTTCAAGAGAAAACAGAGTATTGTGTGGAGTGTGCGGAGGAATCGCGGAATATTTCAACGTGGATCCGGTTTTGATCCGGCTTGGAATGGTTTTGTTTATCTGCGCCAGTGTTGGAACCGGTCTTTTGGCATATTTTATTGCGTCAGTGATCATGCCGGATCAGAAATAGGCGAATGAAATCAGATATTTGGGGCAATACTTCTGGAAAAGGAAGGAGATGCTCTGAATATGAAACAGAAAAAGATCACTCGCGAAGAGATTCCGTCAATGGAAGAAAAAGACAGGATGAAATATGAAATTGCAGAAGAACTGGGACTTTTGGACCAGGTTTTGGAGGAAGGATGGAAATCTTTGTCTTCAAAGGAAACCGGGCGTATCGGTGGTCTGATGACCAGGAGACGCCGGAAATCTGCGGAAGATCCTGCCTGAGCCAGAGTGTGAAAGGAAAAAAGAGAGGCTTTGTTTTTGTTTGAGAAAGACAGAGTCTCTTTTTATATTTTTGACAAAAAGTGACTGTGAACAGTAACTTTTTATCAAAAATCAAAGGGAATATTTAGGAAATACGCCAAGTTGTATTTGAAGAAAAATTGTTATATAGTGAGAACAGTATGAGATTAACCATATAGAACGAGAATTCAGGCAGGAGGAGAAAAAGCAATGGGAAAAAGTAACTTTGCAGAGCAGATCAGAAACAAAGAGACATATATTGGAATTGAATTTGGTTCCACAAGGATCAAGGCGGTCCTGACAGGAGCAGACCATACACCGATCGCATCAGGAAGCTATGACTGGGAGAATCAGTATGAGGATGGAATCTGGACCTATCATCTGGATATGATCTGGAGAGGACTTAAAGAGTGCTATCGCAGTCTGAGAGAAGAGGTTGGTTCCCGTTATGGAGTGGAACTGGAGGGGACAAAAGCAATCGGGATTAGCGCGATGATGCATGGCTATCTGGCATTTGATGAAAATGGAGAACTTCTGGTGCCATTTCGTACCTGGAGAAATACGATCACGCAAGGGGCAGCGGATGAACTTACCGATGTGTTTCAGTACAATATTCCGCAGCGATGGAGTATTGCCCATCTGTACCAGGCAATCTTAAATCAGGAGCCGCATGTTTCAAAAGTTCGTTTTATCACCACGCTGAGCGGATATCTTCACTGGAAACTGACCGGAGAGAGAGTACTTGGAATCGGAGATGCGGCAGGAATGTTTCCAATCGACTCTTCCATCAGGGACTATCATCCAAAGATGCTGTCACAGTTTGATGAATTGATCCGGGAGAATGAATATCCGTGGAAGATAGAAGAGATCCTTCCGAAAGTGCTGTGCGCAGGAGAAAAGGCGGGAACTTTAACAGAAGCTGGTGCAAGACTTCTTGATGAGTCCGGCACATTGAAAGGGGGAATCCCGATGTGTCCGCCGGAGGGAGATGCCGGAACCGGAATGACTGCAACGAACAGTGTGACAGTGCGCACCGGAAATGTATCTGCAGGAACGTCTGTGTTTGCCATGCTTGTACTGGAAAACGAATTGAAAGGTGTTCATCGTGAGATCGACATGGTAACAACACCGGCCGGAGATCCGGTCGCCATGGTCCACTGCAATAACTGCACATCGGATCTGAATGCGTGGGTCGGTCTGTTTGCAGAGTTTCTGGAGACGATGGGGATGGATGTGGACAGAAACCAACTGTACGGAACTCTTTACAGAAAGGCAATGGAGGGAGAGGCAGACGGAGGCGGACTGCTTTCCTACGGATACTTATCCGGAGAACATATTACGGGATTTGAAGAGGGAAGGCCAATGTTTGTACGTACACCGGATTCCAGGTTTAATCTGGCAAATTTTATGCGTGTCAATTTGTATACAGCACTTGGAGCACTTAAAACAGGAATGGACATTTTAAAGAGAGAAGAAGGCGTACAGTCAGACAGGATCATGGGACACGGAGGACTGTTTAAGACAAAAGGGGCAGGACAGCAGATCATGGCCGATGCCATGGAGATTCCGGTGGCAGTGATGGAGACCGCAGGAGAAGGCGGTGCATGGGGAATTGCGCTTCTGGCAGCCTTTATGCAGGAAAAAAACGGAAGAACACTGGATCAGTATCTGGCAGAAGCAGTGTTTCAAGACAGCGAGATTTCCGTTTTGAATCCAGAAGAGGAAGGTGTCGCAGGTTACCGAAGCTTTATGGAGCGTTATACGAAAGGGCTTTCGATCGAACGCGCAGCAGTGGAAAACATGTAAATGAAGAACACAATCAGGTGCCTGGTATCGTCAAAGAGAA
>ENA-OQIT01000135-OQIT01000135.1-human-gut-metagenome-genome-assembly--contig:-NODE-135-length-17476-cov-3.446942_pt1 | contig 17476 bp, 13 predicted proteins | sample MGYA00242587_ERZ504752 | MGnify/ENA primary metagenome ERZ504752 (study PRJEB26092, sample SAMD00036352) | human gut metagenome | host: Homo sapiens | study: EMG produced TPA metagenomics assembly of... | reverse complement strand
TGCGGCAAAAAATCTGCGCATCTCCGGTCCATCCAAGCCGTTCGTCTCTCTGCGGACAATCCGTTGGAACATCCAGGAAGTTTCCTTTCATCCCCCAGAGAAAATTGTGATGCAGCTGATTCAGCAGCGGATTGGATGTCTCCAGCGCTCCCTTGGGTTCCATTTCCGAGTGCAGGGTATACGCGGTGAAATCTTCCGGTTTCGGACTGCCCGGATAAGAAAGAATCTGTGCATACTGAAATCCCATATAGGTAAACCTGGGATGCCAGGTAACCGTCTCCTCCCTGCCAAAGGTATACTTCATTTCTGCCCGCGCCTCTCTTAAATTGTCAAGATACACATTTCCATCTGCATCCAGCACTTCAAAACATTTTAAGTAAATGACATCTCCCGGCTTTCCGTGCGCTGTTACGTGGATCCGCCCTGCCATATTCTGTCCGAAATCGATGACCTGTTCTCCTTTTGGAGTGACAAAAATCCGTTTTGCCTCCACTTTGTCGATCATTTTTACGCGCGCTCCGTTTTGAGCCCGGATCACACGGACATCAAACGGAACAAATACCGTATCTTTCCATTCTCCTTTTGGACTGACAGCAGTACACCAGTCTTCTTTTTCCAGAGATGCGTCGTAAATCTCTCCATGATAAATTTCAGAAAAGATAACTGGGGAATCACACCCCTTCCAGTGTTCATCCGTGAAAATATCCTCTTCACTTCCATCTTCATATCGAATGTGGATCTGCATGGCAAATCCTGTCTGGTCCCCGTAATTATTCCGGCTCTTGGTCAGTCCCATGGCGCCTTTGTACCATCCCGGTCCAAGCATGGCTCCTGCAACATTGGTTCCTTCTTTTAATAAATTTTTGACATCATAGGTCTGATACAACAGATTGTTTTCTGTAAGATGTCCAGCCCGGAGTCATCTCATCCTCTCCAACTTTTTCTCCGTTCAGAAAAAACTGGTACAGCCCCAGGCCTGTTGCAAACGCAATCGCCTCCCGCACCGGTTTTTCACCTCAAAACAACCTCTTACATACGTTCCTTTGGAACTTTGTTTATCGGCCTCTTCTGTATCCGCAGAGACAAACGGCGCCCTCCACGTTTCATTCAGAAGCGCCGTCAGAAAATATGCCGGCTCACTCCACAAAGATGTTTCCACCTGATCTTGAATCTTCACGCGTACAAAATATTTTCTGGCTGACTGCAATTTCACGTCCTGTGGCCGTATGTGTGCAGATTCTTCCGACCAGACAACTCCACTGTCATATACGAGTTCTTCAAATTTTTCATTTTCTGAAATCTGAAGCTGATAAGATTTCTGCACCACATCTCTTTTGCTGCTTTCGATCTCCCAGCCAAACTGAGGCATCTCTTCTGCTCCGATCAGCGGATTTTCATAATTCATATGAACCCTGTTTATTTTTACCATATCTTCCTGCTCCTTTTTGTAACAATCTGGATTCTATTTTTCGATTCTGCTGCAGGCCTTCAGAAAATACTCGATTTGTGTATCTGTCACATCTGCATCAATTCCCACACAGGAAACAGACAATTTTCCTTCTTCCACGCAGCCGTCTTTCGCCAGTGCTTCTACCTTACTGCATATCTCACTTTCTGTCGCTTTTCCTAATTCTACCGGGCTGAACCGGGCATTCAGCCAAATATGCGGAAGCTTTTCCCGTACCGTTTTCAGATCAGATCCTGCCCCCACTTCTGCAAATGTAAGGCCCCGGATTTTAGCATATCCGTCCACGACATAGTTCCATCGTTCCTCCGCAGTGATGCACTCCAAAGTGCCCAAAAGTGTCTGCCAGCCTCTGGTCATGCTCCAGCAGAAACTCTTCATACAACTCATTGGAGATCATCTCCACCGAACAATTCGAAGTCAGATAACATTCCGGCTGTGTTTTCTGCACGATCGCTGTCACTCCTGCAGAATTATATACGGAACATTTCCGGAATTCCTTGCCCACCGCTATGGTCAGATCTGTAATTTTCCGGAACAGTTCCTGCACTTCATCCGGAGCAGAATAATATGCCATCAGAACATTTTGCCCCATCAGATCCATGGCGATATTCTGGATTCCCATCAGATTCACATAGGTTTCCACATGGCCGAATTCTTCCTGTAAATCTATGATCTGCTGCTTTGTCCGATTCCACACTTCACTTTTGGAAAGATCCACACAGGGGATCTCTTCGATTTCTTCCTCATCCAGTTCCCGGCAGATTACCTGCGGAGAATTATCTTCCTTGTATAAAATCTCACACCCCATCAACTCTGAATACAAATATCCGGCTGCCAGAAGATTTGTTCCAAGCAGCGGGCGTTTCTTCGGATCTTTTTCTCCAATCCCATAAGCTCCAAATCGCTCATACAATGCCTTTCTCATCTTGATGTCGCATTCCATTCTGTATCCGGGATCATCAAAAAACTCCTGTGAAAAACAAATTCCTACATTTTTATGCCACCAGGACGGATGAAACGTAATATCATATTGCATAACTCTCTCCTTCTTTTCCACTCAATCTTTTTGTAACATAATCTGCTATATTAACTGTACTCTTTCTGTAATAAAAAAGCTAACAAAAATGCCGGCTGCCTAGCACATTTGTTAGCTTTCCTTCTTATCCGTTTCCGGATGTTTTTTTTATATTCACTCGGCGTCATATGGTAGATTTTCTTTAAACTGCTTGGAAAAATAAGAAAAATTGTAATACCCGGTATCCATTGCCACCGTTCCCACCGAAAGATTCGTTGTATCAAACAGACGCTTCGCTTCCTTGATCCGAAGCTGGTTGATAAATTTATTCAGAGAAATCCCGGTCTCTGCCTTAAAAATATGTGACAGATAAGACGGATTAAAATACAGCGCATTTGCAATGTCTTCTCTCTTGAAATCTTCTGAAATGTGCTCCATTACATAATGTTCTACTTTTTCCATCACTTCAAAATTTTTCTTTTCGTTCTTCTTTAATTCCTGAAAATATCGATCCTTGATCTTTTCTGTCCAATCCTTTAATTCTTCCAGCGTACGGTACACTTTTCTTTGTGAACCTGTGAATCCGCTTAAAATGCCTTCCAGAGAATTCCTTCTGGATGCGGACGCAAAACTGTACCACAGTCCCATATAGAGTTCCCGCAGTTCTTTCCTTCCGGTTATCTTATTCAATTCCAATACCTCAAACAATTCCTCCATCTGCGCGGAAAATTCTGCCTCTTTTCCCCGCTCCAGCATCGGAATCCAGTCCACGATCTGCGGAAACTGCTCCACCGTATCTTCTGCGTGCTCTTCTCCTTCCGGATACAGAGCGGTTCTGTTTTCTGCAGACTGGTCTGCCCGGATCATCAAAGACTCGCACACTGCCGGCACTTCATGAAGCAAAACGGCTCTGCCTATATACATCTGAAATGAAAATTGCTGACGATCCATGATCTTTCGGATCTTTTCTTCCAGCTGCTGCACATCTTCTGCGGAACACTCCTTGCAGACAAAAAACAGCAGCATTTCCTCCCAGACGATCCCTGTCATCCTTCCAAATACCCCGATCTGTTCCTGCTGTATCTGCTGCAGCACATTTCTGCTGCACGCTTCCAGCTCCATCATGCCTGCTTCTGTGTCTGCCGCCATCAAAATCGGCGTCACCCTTTCTTCCGCAAATATCGGAAGCATCACATATTTCCTCAGTTCTTTGATCTGTCTGGAATATGCCACCTTTCGCCCCTCCAGGATGTCCGTCCAGAATTTTTCAACCAGCAGAGGAACCGTCAGACGCAGACTCTCCAGTTCTTCTTCTGTCTGCTCTTCTTCCTGTATCTTCTCAAGGCACTGTTTCACCCGCTGCTTCAATTCTTCATGAACCACCGGCTTTAACAGATAATCTTCCGCCTGATAGCGCAGAGCATAAGCCGCATAATCAAATCTGGCATAGGCTGTCAGAAGCAGCATCTTTGTTCCGGGACAGTTCTCTGAAACCCAGGTAAGCAGATCCAGACCGTTTTCCCCCGGCATCTCAATATCTGAGATGACCACATCGATCCTCTCTCTTTCTAAAATCGTCTTTGCCTCTTTTACATTGCAGACGCCATATACCTTTGTGATCCCAAATTCTTCCCAGGAAATTCCTTCTGTAATCCCCCGTACCGCAAACAACTCATCGTCGACCATCAGCAGGCTGTACTCTCTCATCTTTGTGTTCCCCTTCTCTGTAGTTTTCTCCATCAAATTTCTTTCCAAATTCTCTTCTTTCATTGGGCAGGATCAAACGAACGCTTGCTCCGCCGCCAGGACGGTTTTCCAAACAAATCTTACAGTCGCCACCATACCAGAGCCGCAGACGCCAGATCGTATTTTTAATCCCGATGTGCCGGTGAAATTCTTTCGGATACTCCTGTGTGTCATAGCATGCCAGATAATGTTCATCAAATCCCACGCCGCTGTCCTGGATCTCTACTTCAAAATACTGACCGGGATTTCCACTCCACGGATGTACAAAAATCTCGATCAAAAATGCCTGATCCCGCTTCTTAAATCCGTGCATGATACAGTTTTCCACAAATGTCTGTATGGTGATCATCGGAATATAATAATTGTTATGTTCTGGTTCCACCTGTATGTGATATCTCAGATTATCTCCAAACCGCATTTGATTGATCTTAAGATAATTTTCCGTATACTGAATTTCTTTATTCAGCTCTGTCAGATGCTGATCGGACTCCTGGATATATTTGAAATGATTGGACAGATAAATCGCCAGCTGCTGGACATTTGCATTTTCATTTAACACAGACATATTATAAAGGATGTTTAACGTATTGATATAAAAATGCGGATTGATCTGCATCTGAAGATACCGGTATTCTGCTTTTTGCAGCTGGATCTTTTTGTCGTATGTATCAATTTTTAAATTGTGGATATGCTCCACCATATCATTAAACCCATGGACAATACTGGAAAATTCGCCTTTCCATTCTTCTTCGATCCGTATATCCCAATCTCCCTTTCCCACTTGCTGCATGGCATTCTCTAACACTTTGATCGGCTTCACAACCGCTTTTTTCAGCATTCCGATATACAAAAGCGCCACTGCCAGAATCAATACCGGCATAATATACTGGATTTTTTTCATGACATACAACGGTTTTAAAATTGCCTTTTTTGGAAATCTGCAGGCGGATCTGCAAAGGCGCCTGTCTGGATTTTTCTGAAATGACCAGATACTCTCCCTTTTCTTTCTGTCTGATTTCATCTGCCTCCTGATTGGTCAGAAGCTGTATACTCGAATATTCTTCCAACGTATTTAATTCCGGCATCAGACGGGAATCTTTAAAAATCACTCCGATATAAATATTACTTTTTACATAAATGGTTTTATAGATGAGCATGCCTGCATCTTCTTTCTGAACCTGCCAGGAAGATTTCGATGGTCCGAACTTTTGAACATGCCCGAAAAGCGCCTCTTTGGAAAGTTTTTCTCCAAGTTCTGATTCTGTCGTGATCACTCGCTGTCGTGCAGAATCATAAATGAACAAAGCATCTGCCGGAGACGCTGACACCAGATCCCTGCGCAGCTGATTTCTCAGCGTCTGCAGCATCAGAATATACTCTGTCTCATCCGCGTAACTCCAGGAAATCTCAGACGATGACCGAAATTTTACTTTATCCAGATAAGCATCTGCTTCCTGAAGTCTTGTGTCGATCTGACGGATACAACTGTCCAGAAGCGTCTGATTGGATCTGCTGACTTCTTTTTGAATGACATTCTGACTGTATGCGGTTACTCCAAACAAAACTGTTGTCAACGGAATGGTAACGATACAAAAATGCAACCAGGTATTTTTTTCGTCAATGTGTAATTTTCTATACTTTTCCAAACTCTTTTTCTCACGTTTTTTTCTCCCTACCTGTAACAGATTTTGCCCACTTCCAGACAGACGGATAGGGAACGCTGTGATTCTACATCGCTCCCTATACACACTTTTCTCTATTGATACAGCCAATCCAGTTTATCCAGACTGTTGTCGGATAATCCTGCATTTCGCACTTTGATCGGTGCATCTATCGGAACAATTCCGACAATTGTATACCCGCCGGTTCCCATGTAGATCTCATGAGTTCCCTTTTCATAACGGAAAGCATGAACATTGATCAGCGGGCAGCCTTCTGCATAGATCGCCGAACCATATACAACCGCCAGTCCGCCTCGGTCATCTGCATGCGTGTTCGTCTCCAGATCCGGAACCTGCAGCCATTCTACGCCTTTCGCATTCATATATCCGACCAGGATCAGGCTGTCCTCTTTTAATTCGACTTTCACGGTGACACCGCTTTCAATGGCCTCACCCAGTCCAAATCGGATTCCGGTCAATCCGGCTACTTCCTGCGCCGTATTCTGGATCGGCGACTCATAATCGGTAAAAACACTTGCTCCCTTTTCTATTATATATGTTTCACAGTTATCCGACAATAAGTGAAATTCACTATTTTTCAGAGGTTCGATCTGCTCGTCATCGGTTTCTTCTTTCGGGAAGATCCCCTGTTTCATTTCTTCTACATGCTGAATAAATGCCTGATATTCTTTTTCATACTCGGGCAGGCACTGACTCCAGTGTCCATAAGTTTCCCCATTCGGGAATGGGATTTTTCTCTGAGGGGTCTGCATACTGTTTGCATACAGATAGGTCTTCTCTGTCAGTTCTGCGAGACATCTGTAAATATCCAGACTTTCTTTCAAATCTTCTGCTGCATCTTCAAGAAGCGACAAATCTCCTTTTAATTCTTCGTTCATTGTATATTTATACGTCAAAACTTTCACTGCCGCATCTACTTTTTTTCGCATAAACTTCACAAATCATCCGAATTGCTTCAATATCCGTAATGTAGCGCTCAAATTCTTCTAAGTTGCAGGTAACCTGATCTTTTGCCTTGTAAATTTCCCGTACTGCTTCTGCCGAAAATCTTAAGACATCTGCTGTCATATCCACAGGAGTCTCTCCAAAATGCCGTTCCCCTTTTAATTCTCTCTGTACATATTCGTCCGGCTGCTCTCCCGGGGTGGATACAGATTTCCATAATTCATAATTCGGACGGTATTTTTTTACATTGGTAAGCTGGCTCATTGTCATTCCAAGGGACATCGTCTGTCGATTTCCCTCGGTAATTCCGATCCGTCTCAAAATACGCGGCGCACATTCCCCGATCTGCTCCAGTGCATTGAGAATATGTGCTCCTGCCTCTCTTCCGCATCCGAAAAATGCATCCAGCTGCCCGATCCAGTATTCTCGTTCTGTCTTCTCCTCATAATCTGGATTCCATGCATAACGCATCCACGCTTTATACCACATCCAGTCCCGGTCTACCTGTTTGATACGCGGGTTTGTCTTATCTGCCGCATATGGCCAGTCCCAGAAAAATAACGGATACAGATGCAGCCCGCTTGTACCCAGACGATGCATGCCTGTCTGCATACACTTCTGGATAAATCCGGGAGCCGCAAAACGGAATGGTTCCAGATTTGCCAGAACATGAACATTCATAATATGTGTCTGACCGTGTACTGTCATTTCGTTGTGCTTTTTCTGCCAGTTCCCCACAGGATAATAAGAAGTCAGGCTCTCTCCGTTAAATTTCCATTGTGTATACAAATTCGAATATTCTTTCACAGCCTTATGCATGATATCCTCGGCTTTACAGTCGTGTCCCCGTAAGATCAGCGGCGGAATTTCCTTTAAGTCTGCCTGACGGATTCCTTCATTGACTGCCGGAATGATGGTTTTTAAGAACCAGTCTTCCTTATTCTGATCTCCTCGAAGCGCCTCTCCAAGACATACCATAAGTCCGATATGAGGAAAGCTTTTGATAAATTCAATGATGGACTTGTAGGTATAATCTGCCACCAGAGGATTGATGGAACTCTGCAGAAGTTCCAGATGATGCTTCTCTGCAAATGGCAGCGGAATATGGATGCTGTAGAATTTTAAAACCACCCAGATTCCTCTTCGGTCGGCCTCTTTTGTCAGCCATTCAAACACTTCCCTGTTTTTCTGGAACTCTTCCTCCGTCACTTCCAGCGCTTCCGGATAATCCGGAACTTTTACAAAGGAAGAAAATGGATGTCCGCTCCAGATATATAAGACATTGCATCTGTCTTCCAGCATCATGTCCAGATATTCCTGCCATAATTTTTTGTCATAGAACCATGGGAATCGTCCCGGAGTCACCGGATATTCATACGTCAGACGCGGCGGCTCCAGTTTTGTTTTCTGAAGTCCGATGACCGGTCCTCTTAACCGGTAGACCGGCGCATCCTGAAATGCCAGTACTTCCGGAATCTTGCCCTCTTTGCGGATACGCTCTGCCAGTTCCAGACATCCGTAAAGCGCCCCTGTTGCATCCCCTCCTGAAACAATGCACAGTTTTGGAGCTGTCACGTTCAGATAAAAGCCTTCCTCCGCCGGAATTTCTTTATGGTAGATCAGCAATCCCCGGTCTTCCAGATCTTTCAAATATGCAGATTCTTCTCGATTTCCCACATAAATCTTAATGCCTTCCAGTTCCCGGTAATCATTTCCAGGTTCTTCTGTGACACCGGAAATTTCATATCCTACATCCTTTAACGCACGTTCTATGTAGGAAATTCCCAGCTGAATTCTGTTATTTTCAATCAATGGCTGTATGATCACTGCCTGTTTCATGCTCTTTTCCTCCATCTGATTAACATTCGAATGTCCCTTTTACATCTTTCCAATGCTCTTCTGCATAAGCCATCAGTTTCTTGGCGTCTGCCATAGACATCGGATTGAAGTAAAGCAGCATACTGTGGGAACCATATCTTTGTACCAGCCGATCCACATTGCGAATCCAGTCGTCTACCGTTCCTGTATAAACCTTGATCCACAGAGATTTTCCGGCTCTTCTTGCCTTGTCATAAATTTCATACCAGTCTTCCAGTGTCCCATCCGGTCCATGATCTCCGCTGGTCCACTGCAGCGCATCGATTTCTTCGATCTCCATCAGTGCATCTACGTGCTTGATCGCATCCGGTCCATCCAGATGATACAGAACATTGTCCAGTTTCTTTGCCTGCTGTCTCAGAGAATCTACGATAAATTCCCGATATTGCGTCGGGGACATCATAGCGGAAAAATCACACTGCAGTTTGGCAGTTTTTCCTTCTCCCCAGATCTGGAACACCGTATAGCAGGAAGAATCATCTTTTGAATCTTTCACCAGATCATAAAATCGGTCATAATATTCAAAATAAACATCGGTCACTTCCTGGATCCTCTTTTCCATCTCTTCCGGCTCATCGATCAGATCAAAAATCGTATTCTGAGCTCCCCGCAAAGAAGCAAGAATATCCACGTTTTCCATCAGGTCCGGAATCGCAACATAAAAATCATCCCCTGCAAGCTCCCTGCACTTCTTTACGACTTCCATATGTTTTTGGAACCATGCATTTTCCGGGTCAAACTTCAATGGACCTTCTTCTTCCCAGTCTTCCACACATTCTGTAAACCAAACCGTACGATCCTGAAATTCAATATCTGATCCCAGATAAGCAGCAATCGATCCCGGACCGAAGTCTGCGCTCATATTCGGGAAACTTTCTCCCAAAAACTCATGATTTTCGCACCAGTGCCGATAGCTTGCGACCATACGCTCCGGATTCATGTATTTATCCTCCATATCCTTGGACCGCAATTCCTCCGGAAGCGGCGCCGCCCCTTCTTTTTCTGCCACGACGATCATCAGCGGACGTCCGGTATTCTGATGTTTCCAGTAGTTTCTGAATTTTTCTTCGTCTCTTCCCAATTCTGTTTATACTTCACTTTGCACCCTCCTGCATCTTGTCGGTTTTCAATTTTCTTTGATTTTACTAGACAAAATTTGAAAAATCCACAGGATTTCGGAAGTGATGTTTTTTCTGTTACTCTTCTAACAAATATGTTATTGTTTCACTTTTTCTTATAGTACACTGATAAAAACAAAGATGGACTGGAGGTGTATATCATGTCTTCTGACAACCTGCCGCTTTTTACCGGAAAGCAGCTGCGCGCATTGATCCTCCCACTGATCGTGGAACAATTTCTTGGTATTTTTGTAGGAATGGCTGACACCATGATGGTTGCCAGCGCAGGTGAGGCTGCGGTTTCCGGCGTATCACTCGTGGACTCGCTCAATGTATTGCTCATTGTCCTGTTTGTCGCGCTTACCACCGGCGGCTCCGTTATCATTTCTCAACATCTGGGGGCAAAGAGTTATTCGGATGCTTTAAAAAGCGCCCAGCAGCTTCTTTTATCAACAACGTCACTTTCGCTTCTCATGACAGCGATTGCGCTGCTTGGAAACTACTGGCTTTTACATTTCATCTTCGGAAATATAGCTCCTGACGTGATGGGACATGCAAGAATCTATTTTTTTATCCTGGCTTTTTCTTATCCGTTTCTTGCCATTTACAATTCCTGCGCCGCCATTTTCCGTGCCATGGGAAACTCCAAAATTTCCATGACGGCATCTCTCGTCATGAACCTTTTGAATGTCTGCGGAAATGCTCTGCTGGTTTTTTGTTTTCACATGGGGGCTTCAGGAGTTGCCATTTCTTCTTTGATTTCCCGTATGTTTGCCGCAGCCTTTCTGCTTCTGATGCTGCGCCGTCCAGATCAATTGATCACACTGAAAACTTATTCTTTGCAGTTTGATACGGGGATCATACGAAAACTGTTGTATATCGGGGTTCCAAGCAGCATTGAGACCAGTATTTTCCAGATTGGAAAATTGCTGGTGCTGAGTGTGGTTGCAGGATTTGGGACAAGCGCCACCACTGCAAATGCCGTTTCCAACTCCCTGTCCCAGTTTGCTTTGATTCCGGCTGCTGCCATCGGCACAGCTATGATTACCATTTCCGGACAGTGCATCGGGGCAGGCGCATATGACCTGGCTGTTTCCTACACAAAAAAACTGCTGCTTTTGTCACACGGGATTCTGGCAGCAACCAACCTGATCATGTTCTTTGCCTGTCCGTACCTTCTGCCCCTTTACAGTCTGACACCGGAAACTCTGCAGACAGCCACACTGCTGATCCGGGTTCACAGCATCGGAGCCATCTTTTTATATCCGGAATCTTTCATGCTTACCAATACGCTCCGCGCCGCTGCAGATGTGAAATATCCCATGGTCGTTTCCATTCTTTCCATGTGGATCTGGCGCGTCGGTTTCAGCTATATTCTGGGAATTTATTTCCACATGGGCGTACTCGGCGTCTGGGTGGCAATGCTCTCCGACTGGCTGTGCCGCAGCATCTGTTTCGGGCTGCGTTTCCGATCCGGGGTCTGGAAAACAAAAAATAAATCTTTGATGGAGGAAATGTAAATGTATACAATGTCTTACTTTTTTGTATCAGGATCAAACATTGCGCATTGCAAAAGGGGAAGATCTGTTCCATTTTAAGGACTGCAATCAGAACCGGCCGGTTCTGGATCTTCGTCCTCTTGGGAACATTATCCGTGATCCTTATATCCTGAAAGATGCTCAGGGCATCTACCGGCTGTTTTTTACCGATAACTGGTACAGCAACACCCTGGGATACAGCACTTCCCGGGATCTGATCCACTGGGAAGACGTCAAACATCTGAAAGTCATGGGCGACAATGAAGATGTCTGCAACTGCTGGGCGCCGGAACTTTGTTTTGACCGCAAACACAATGCCTGGATGCTGTTTTGGTCCACCAGTTTTTATTCCCTGAATACAGACAAACGGATCTCCAATCGGATCTGGTATTGTCACACAGAGGATTTTGAAACCTTCACACCCGCCCAAAAATTATTTGATCCCGGATATCAGGTGATCGATGCTTCCATCCACTATTATGACGGTTTCTATTATATGGCATTTAAAGACGAGCGCGGACACAATGCGCCCGGCACACACTATGCTGCCATTCGGACTGCGCGTTCCTGTGATATTACCGGTCCTTATGAAGACATCTCCCCTTTACTGACTGCTTTCCGGACAGAAGGTCCTCTTCTGATCGAAGAAGATGGCTGGATGTATCTGTTTTATGATTCTTTTGGAGATGCCAGCTATAAAGGAATGCGCACCAAAGATTTCAAACACTGGGAAGATATCAGCAGACAGATGCAGTTTCCGGATATGTGTAAACATTTATGTATTTTCCGGGAGTAACAGAAACAACTCCTCATGACGGCTTAATTTGGACATAAAAACGGGGCATATCATTTGCAGATTTGAATGATATGCCCCATTTTTATGTCATGAAATACATTCTATTTATGTAATAAATTTTCATCCAGCATATTTTTAATTTCCTCTGGAAGACCATCTATCGTCATATTTTCTTCTATAAAGAGTAAATCGGTATATTTTTTCTTATCATTAGGTGTTGAAAAAATATGAGTAACTGCATAAGCGGTTTTATGCTGGCTGTCAGCCGTGGCATCCTTCCAAATGCCCAGATGTCGCCGGTATTTTTGAGTCCCCGGCGCGGACTCACCGTATCTCCCTGGTGTGGGCGTAATACCCTTCCGAGTATCAAGTAGTCTCAGTAATTACCCTGCCTGAGCGCAGCACAGCTTTTACGTGCCGCCACACGAAACCTCACGGTTTGTTTATATTATATGATATCCCTCAAAAAATATCAATATGTCCACCTAATTTGTGTTTTTTATTTTACTTTTCCTGCTTTTTCAGCACCAGTACCCAATCGGAGTGTCCTTCCAGGCGCTTCATCGGGCAAAACGTATGCTTTTGTTTTCCTTCTGTGCATCCCGCATAGCTGAACACGCCGGTTACGGGATCCATCCAGTATGTATCAAATGTTCCCTCGTAAGATTCCAGATCCAGTGTAAACGGATGTCCCGTATAATCATAACAGAAGATATAGTCCTTTCCTGCAAACACGGCGATCCTCTCATAAGCCTCGCCGTCGCCTTCTGTCACCAGGTTCTGCGCTGCGCATCCATTCTGATAATCTACGCTTTCCATCAGATGTTTCAAATGCCCCATCTGCATCCCGCCGATGTTGTGAAGCGCCTCTCTCCAGTCCTGCCATACGCCAAACGCGCCTTCTTTTTCCAGGTCTTTCCGGAAAAACTGCATAATGGCATTGTCCCCGAAGGTGTGGCCGAATGCCCCTGCAAATACAGACCAGTATGCATATCTTCTGGTATCCCAGGACTGCCAGTACGGCTGTGTATTGTCATGCAGTCCGTGCACGATCTGCTCATAGGAAGGTTCTCCGTCAATGGTTGGCTTCAACGGAGTTTTGGCCAGATCTGCCTGCACATATCTCCAGTTGTCCTCTCCATACTGATTTGGATTTTTCCCGTTGTCATCCCATGCGCCAAGTACGACCTGATCGTATCTGCGATGTCCGGACTGGAACATATTGAAATCCAGCCAGTCTTCTTCCTGGAACCACTGAGAAGAAGAGGTTCTTCCAAATGGATGAAATCCTACCAGATGTCCGTCGCTTTCTTCTTTCAGCCTCTTTCCGATGTGACAGAATACTTCCGGCGCTGCCTCTCCTTTCACATCACCGCCTGCCAGCCATATGATATTAGGTCTGGATCCAAAACGTTCCAGAAGAAAATCCAGATATGCATCTACATTCCCCATATGCAGCCTTCCTGATTCTACATTGCCTCCCCAGGTTGGAAGAAGAGCCATATAAATCCCAAGTTCTTCTGCCATGCTGACCATATGTTCCACTCGATCCCAATATCCGCCCTTCAGATCTGGTGTGGCATAGTCTTCCTTGTACAGTGCATTTGCGCCGTCTCTGTTTTTCTGCGGCCACTCATGGATCAGCGTAGACTGGATCACAGTATATCCTTTTTCTTTTCTGTTTCTCAAGTAAACAGCTGCTTCCTCTTCTGTCAGCTTTGCAAACATCAGCCATGCCGTATCTCCCAGCCAGAAGAACGGACGGTCTCCGTTGCACAAATATTTTCGATTATCACTGACACGCAGCTTTCCATATTCCCAGGCTTTCATTTTTCCCTCTTTTCCAGAACTTCAAGTCCTTTCTTATTTCAAACGCTGCTCCATCTCATGCAGTTTTCGATACAGCGCTTCTTGTTCCTCTGCAGTTTCACAGTATGTCACGGCAATGAGTTTCAGTCCTTTTCGATACAGCCTTTCAAAAGTACTTTCTGCATCTGCACCGACTGCCCGTGCATTCAAAATAATCCCGCTGTCTGCAAATTGCTCTCCAAATGCATCCGGATTGTTCGGAGACGGATCTGTCTGAATCGTAAATGCTCCATCCGCCATAAAAATCCCTTTCATCTGCTTCACCATGGAAATCTTCTGCTCCCAGTTTCCGCAGGAATGAAATACCGTTCCGCCAAACCGTTCTCCAAGCCACTCGTCTGCCGGCTGAAACAATTCCTTGTAATCTTCTTCCGCAACCATGATGCTGTTGTCGTCACTCAGACCGATCCCACGAAACAGTCTGCTGCTGGCAAATCCATGTCCCGGAGATGCCAGTGCATCTCCAATGATCGCTTTTTTGCTTATTCAGAAATTCTGCCAGAAGCTTTGCCGAAAGCATTGCAGCCTCTTTTACTCCGTCCGGATCGTCATAGACTTCCATAAACAGATCCGTGATCGGCAAAAGATACGACAGCATATTGATCGGTGACTGCACATCCGTCAGGGAAACCGGAAGTTTTCCCTTTGTCCGGTCCATAAAATATTCGGTCATCTCAAGAATCTGTCTTCCCGCCGGCGTATTCTCGATTTTTTTCAGGCGCTGCTGCCAGCAGTTCTTCCGTCGAGTGAAACATCGGGCGCACTGCCGGAGCCTGCCCGTCCAAAAATTCATATTCCCCGCCAAAACATCCGGCGATATAACCGATCCCATACCAGGGCTCCAGAAAATTGGCAATATCCGCCTGATACTCCAGACTTTTCTGCAATGCTCCCAGCTGCAGTTCTAAGGATTCCTTCCAGTCCCTGCATTTGTCATAAAACACACCGTCTGCCCGCACACGTCTGTATACCAGAATTCCTTCATCCGCTTCCAGAAATTCTTTCTGACGCTCTTTTAAAGATTCTTCATACTCTGCATAGCGCACAAAATCAAATGCTTCACAAGACACCGGTGTCACACGGGTTCCCTGAGAATCCCGTTTATCGTATTGAAATACTTCTCCATTCTTCATCCTTGTCTTCCCACTTTCTGCCTTCATCGGATCACAGCAAAATTTCTGTACCGGTTCCATCCCAGACTACTTCCTGTTTCTGTACCGTTCCTTTTTCATGAAGGAACACCTCGAATTTTTCAGGATATCCGAATTCCGTTTTTTCTGCTTTTACACACAGTTTCCGTCTGGAATCTTCCCACCGGAATGTAATCAGACTATAGACTCCGGATTCATATTCATAATCCTCGCCCCCATCCTCATACAGTTCAAAGCTTCCATCGGCGCCTGCATATACATGGAGTTCATCCATACTGCCCGTCGCCTGAGATGCCTTCGGGATCACAGAACCTGCACGTATAAATACCGGCATTGTATCCACACCGGCTTCCACCAGAAGCTTCTGTCCGCCTTCAAAATATTGTTCCGTTTCTTCTGCATACCAGTCTGCCCCTTTCGGAAGATAGATTTCCACCTTTCCGGATGTTGCGATCGGCGTGCTTTCCGGTCCGTACTCCATCGGATCGGTCACCGGACAGACAAGGTAAGACGGACCGTACATAAACTCTTCTTTCAGCTCTTTTACTGCCTCATCCTGTGCAAAATCAAACATCAGACTGCGCAGCATCGTATAATCATCTCTGTATACTTTCCATGCCAAAGAATAGGTATACGGCAGCATTGCATATCGTTTTCTGATATATTTTACAATCGTATCGTAATATACCGAACCAGCTTCTCCAAACTGCCATGGCTCCCTTGGAGTATCCGTCCCATGGGAACGCATCATCGGAAGATAGGTACTAAACTGCAGCCAGCGCACATACAACTCCCGATACCCCAGATCTTCCACCCCTTTTTCAAACAGGCCATGCCAGAACCATGGCTGAGGTCCTTTGGCCTGTGGATCATTGATAAATTTTCTCCAGCATTCCAGTGTTCCTGTAAAAAATGCTCCTGCATCCAGCGTCCAGTATGGAATACCGGACATGCTTATGCTCAGCCCTTCTGCAATCTGATTTTTTAACACGTCCCAGGTTGCCGCAATATCGCCGGACCAGAGGATGGTTCCATAACGCTGCGAACCAAGAGATCCGGATCTGGTAAGATTCGCCACTCTCTTTTGGGAACATACTGCCCTTTGATGCTCATAAATTCCCTGGGCATGTTTCAGCGCGAACAAATTGGATTCTCTTGCATCCAGATACTGGTTCGTAGAATCTTTTGCCATCTGATACCGCGTTTCATCCGGACGTTTCACCGCACCGTTCCAATCTGGAGTAAACGGCTCCGTAGAATCGCACCACCAGGCATCTGTTCCTGCGGCAAACAGTTCCCGTTCACATTGTTCCCAGTACAGATCCCTTGCCTCCTCGTCAAAGGCATCATACGTAGATAAGTTCATCAAAAGCTTGCCTGCCTTTGCCATCTCTTCGTTATTTTCGGTTCCCTGGTTCATATTCGGCCATACCGATATCATAAAGGCGATTCCCTTTTTGTGAAGTTCTTCCACCATCGCCTTTGCATCCGTAAAACGGCTCTTGTCAAAGATCTTGTTGCCCCACTTTCCTTCTTCCCAGGAATGCCAGTCCAGCACAAGACAGGACACCGGGATGTCACGCTTTTGAAATTCTTCTGCTGTTGTCAAGATTTCTTCCTGTGTTTTGTAGCGTTCTTTTGACTGCACGTATCCAAATGCCCATTTGGGGAGCATCACCGCTTTTCCTGTCAATGTACGGATCCCTTTCACCAGTTCATCCATGCAGTCGCCTTTGATCACATAGTAAGTAAGATCGTCCACTGCATACAAAGGTAAAGGTCATTTTTCCCGCTTTCTCCTCATAGGTAAACATACAGCCTGCGTCAAAGAGGATCGCATATTGTCTGGATGAGAGGATCACCGGCATGGGGATCTTCATATTATTCTGATACAGATATTCTTTTACATTCCTGTAATTGTACACTCCATTTTCCTGCTGCCCCAGTCCATAGATTGCTTCATCCTGCGAAAGCCGGAAGGCAATTCTGCCTTCATATGCATCCGCCACTTTTACCGTGTCCGCATTCTCGACAAAAGCGCGTTCTCCATCGATGGTTTTCTTTGTCACAATGACCGGCGCATTTCCGGAAAAAGTATAGCGAACACTCTTTGGGATCAGTTCCGACTCCTGTCTGCCTTGCAAAGATTCCTTCCTCTGTCTGAAATACAAGTTCTCCTTCTGCCTGCCCGGCACAGATCTGACATGCCTGCGTCCGGTCTGCTTCTGTTTCTGGAAGGATCTGCGCTCCTGATTTGTGTTCTTTCTTTC
>ENA-OQIT01000134-OQIT01000134.1-human-gut-metagenome-genome-assembly--contig:-NODE-134-length-17495-cov-3.453593_pt1 | contig 17495 bp, 22 predicted proteins | sample MGYA00242587_ERZ504752 | MGnify/ENA primary metagenome ERZ504752 (study PRJEB26092, sample SAMD00036352) | human gut metagenome | host: Homo sapiens | study: EMG produced TPA metagenomics assembly of... | reverse complement strand
CAGCTCTTGTCATATCTGTGCCAAAATTGTCGAGTACAGGAGTGTCATTAGCTGGCTTTTTTTGTGCCGGACGTGCCTGTTGTTGTGCTGCATTTGATTTATTGCTACTTGGATTCTGACGTATATCTTCGTCTTCATCCTCGTCCTCACTGAACCCCAGACCTGCATGGGGATCTGGCTGTAAAGTGAGTTTAATTTTTCGTATGTTACGCCATTGCTTTCCAAGACGTGGAAAGCTGTATTATCCTTGACCTTCATAATTGCTAATAAAATATGTTCGGAGTCAGCTGCAATGTTTCTCAATAACTTAGCTTCCAGAATACATAACTTTAACACTTTGGATGCTTTGTCATTAAAGCTAATATTCTCGTCATAGGTGGTGTCATTTTCCACATTGTTTTTCACAATGGTCTCCAACTGATTTTTTATGTCCTGTAAGTTTATTTGTAAATTAAATAAGATCTCGATAGCTTTTCCTTCACCTTCACGTATCAGTCCCAACAACAAGTGTTCGGGACCAATATAGCTATTCCGCAGCCTGTTGGCTTCTTCCTTGCTATACATGATGATATCGGACACTCTTTGTGTAAATTGATTGTTCATAAATTTATCGTCCTCCTAAAGTATAGTGTTTATTTCCCAGTGTGCAAAGATACACATAATAACAATGCATACCATTGTTTTCTTATTTATATTAGCATAACAAAATGTATGCCAAGCTTTGACAGACTAAATGGATTAAACAAAAATAAGGGTTATAGCAAACTATTCACAAAGTAAATGAGAAGTGGGAGTGATAATCACTATATACTATAGAATAAGGTATAGGGATACTTTTTACTTATATAAGTAAAAACATTTAATGGACTTAACTTTTTTATGGGTTTTGTTTCGTATGTCGTATAAAAGTAGTACTTTAGCGTGGTTTTTGGTAAACCAAAAAGATGTATAATTAATATTTGTTTAAATGCTAGAACAAGACAGAATTATAAAGATTAACATCGAAGAGGAAATGAAGTCGTCGTACATTGATTACTCAATGTCAGTAATTGTTGCGCGCGCCCTCCCGGATGTTCGCGACGGCTTTAATAAATTCAAATTGGATATATTGGAAAAGCGAGGACTGATATGTAACTATGTCCTTTTACATTATCTTTATTATAATAACTGATAACTAAGGGGGGAGCGAAACTTCTCTTTAATCGAAATCGCCCCCGCTACAACTATCTGTGGCGAGGGTGATTTCCTATTTATGAGGCTTTCGACACATCCTCATATTGGATAGAGATTAAGTCAGACAGAAAAAATATTCATTTTTCAAAGAATGGTTTTCCTGTCTTTTGCTTGGTTCTATGTTTTTTGATATTAGAACCGGGCTACTTCATAGAATTTAAAGAAATAGTAGAACGCAACCTTGTGCCATTTGGTTAATTCTTTATCTCCAGCAAACAAGGAAGACAGGGTACACTTGTCAATACCTGTGTAATTGCTTAGGTGTTTGCTACGCAATCCCAGACGTTCCATTTTGGACTTGATACTTTCAATGGTTAAATTATCAATGTCCTTTCTGTCAAAATTGACAGCGGAAACAGTCAGTTTCCAGTCATCGGGAATCTCACCCTTGAACATTTCACGGGCACGTTCCATCAGCTCCTTTTTGGAAAGAAGGATGTTGTTCACCATGTCTTTTTGCTCTATACGAACAATCAGACGATTATCACTATATGATACAATCTCAACAACAATATGCGCCATACGGCGGTATTGTTTGGCAAATTCTGCCAGCCGCTTTTTACTCTCGTCGGAGAGAGGAAGTAATTCTAAATTTTTCATACATTTGTCATTTTACGATTGATAATCGGATATTATTATTTTTTTGGTGTCGTTAAAGGAAGGGCCGAAGCCCTTCCACTCACAATTTGACAAGCCTTAAATGCGTCAGGTCGAAAATGGCGAGTTGTTTATTTTCACGTCCGAAACGAATGGCCTCGTCCATGTTCGTGAAAATACGGATACTGTCAAAATAGAACTGTCCGTTCTCTTCGTTCAGCCATCCGCCAACTTTCTTCTCGTGCACTAATGCATGTTTAAGAACTCTTTTCAATCCCTCCTCACCGAAACTGTCCTGAGTTTCGAGATAAGCGACAGAAATACCTTTTGTGACCTTTTTTAAGGTTGTAAGGTCAACCGTGAATCCATCTGGATTCTTTCCTGCTATCTCAAGGATAGCGTCAAACAGTTGTTCCATAAATTGGAGAACTTTAGCGGTGCCACCCGCGTTTGTTATGGCACGGCAAATCTACTAAAAAGTTTGTTACTAACAAACTTTTTAGTAGATTTATAGTAGCTAGTACACGGCTTTTTCCGATAAAAATGTGCAGAAATCTCAAATGGCATGACTAATAGCCCATTGGCAGTTATTTGTTCCTTCATCCGAAACAACACAGATATTGAAATCAGATGTCGGTAACAATGTAACTATCATACAATCAGATATTTGAATAGTTATATCAAAGTTAAATGAAAGAGCTGGGTAGCTAGTAGATACTACCAAATGACCTTTCTGTTAATTTGCATATTAAATATCAGGATATTATATTTGTTTTATACGTATTTTATCCTTGGGTAATTTGGGCTCTAATTTTATCTACATTATCAATAGTAATATGTTGGTTCACATAAATATACACTCACGTGAATATGAATAAGTAGAAAGCACTTTTGTCTTCCAAGCATCCGCGTAGAAAAATGGGGTCAAGTCAAAAAGTATGTGGGTATAATATTTGAGAAACATTTAAAGTTTGCAATGCTAAAAACATACATCCTTCCAAAGTATTATAAATCAAGTACATCAGACGAACACCTGATTGGACGTCAGCATTGTAACTCAGAGGTCATGCTTATCACCCACAGGGTTTTCAGATTAACCCGAAAAATGGATTTGGAGGGATAAGCAACAGGAGGGCTGCGTACTGTGTGATAAAGTTGTGTGGTTGGTCATTTTCAGAGGTAATGTAGCCTGTCGGTTCTATTGCCACATGTTATCTGACGACTTTTGATGACATCTGACGACTTTGTTTTTCTCATTCCAGGTATTAATATGTTCTTTGTCTTGTGTGGTAACAGTGAGTCGGTTCATGAAAAATGTCATGCTATGAACATACAGGAAGCAAAGAAAATCAGGCTTGTTGATTTTTTAGGAGGACTGGGGCATCACCCGGTCATACAACGCGGGAACAGTGTGTGGTACAAGTCTCCTTTCCGGATGGAAAAGGAGGCTTCCTTCAAGATTGATCTCCGGAAAGAATTGTGGTATGACTTCGGGCTGGGGAAGGGCGGGGATATTATTACCCTGGCTAAGGAGATTTACCAGACAAATGATATAAGTCTTGTGCTACGGTATATTGAAGATAAAAAGGCGGTTTTGAAACCGGTTACAATCTCCTGCCCTGTGGAAGAGGCGGCACCCGCCTTTCAGGAGTTGAAAATCAGGCCGCTTGCCAACCGTATATTGCTTGCTTATCTGAAAGAACGGTGTATTGATGTGGAAACGGCGAGGAAAAATATGCCGGGAGACTTCCTTCAAGCGGAACGGAAAAAAATTATTTTGCCATTGCCTTTCCCAATATTTCCGGTGGATATGAGGTGCGGAACAGATTTTTTAAGGCTTGTATCTCTCCCAAGGATATTACTTGCGTCACGAATGGACAGGAAATGGGCAGGTGTTATGTGTTCGAGGGATTTATGGACTATCTGTCTTTTGAGCCGGCCTTTCCTCTTTGGCCGAAGGGGATTGCTTGGTGCTGAACTCCGTCAGCAACTTGCCGAAGGCTTTTTCCTTTCTTTCACGATATGATGACATTTACAGTTGTCTGGATAATGATACTGCCGGAAATAATACGGTGATGGCGATGAAAGAAAAATATGGCAGCCGTGTACATGACCTTTCACAGGAATATGCCGGTTATAAGGATTTGAATGAATATTTGTGCCGTAAGCGACGAAACGTATGATTGTTGGAAGGATTATGTGAAGGGAGAATTGAATGTCATTTTTGAATATAAAACTACAAAATCATTTTCATTCTTGATTATTTTCGTTATTTTTGTACCGATTATCAATTAAATATATGTTTATATGAACGAATTGTTGACTCAAATACAAGATGTATATGCCGCATTTTCTACAGATGCTGTGCTTCAGATTGAAAAGAATAACAAGGCCGCAGGTACTCGTGCCCGCAAAGCTTCGTTGGAATTGGAAAAATTGATGAAGGAGTTCCGCAAGCTCTCTCTGGAAGAGTCCAAAAAATAATTTCTTCTTTTCTGATTATCTTTACTTGCAGTTGCGGGATTTCGGTTTGTGATAAGTCGCTTGCCGCCATCTCTTGATATTTTTTTGACAGTACAACCAAAACGGATATCTCCAATAGGCTTGGATTATAGTCGGTTGCGGTCCGTAATGGTTGTATTGTCCTGCAAATATGGGTTAGGGATGTTCCCTGTCTTGTTCGTTTCCCGCCCACAATGTCTGGTAGTCTTGGCAAATCCTTTCGTAATCTTCCGGCTTCAAGTGCGGGAAATTAGTGGCATACATATATTGAAGGTCTTCTGGTGTCAGTGCTGGATCTTGTCTTAGGATGTCATGGATTTCATCCTCGCACTCATAACGGTCGTTGAATATGCCCGTATGCGGATAGACAGCGGTACAATCCTCAATGATATGCTCTACAAATAACAGGCCTTTCATCAGGTCTTTCTTGACCGTTATCTCGTGGTCTGAATGGGCGTTGTAATAACCGCAACTCAAGTTGACACAGCTGACGCCCATCCCGTTTCCTTTCAGGACCATTACGTCGGTCAACAACCCGTTGTTCTCCTTATAACCCCATTCTTCCGGTTTTACCGCTTCTATGAATTCATCCGAACAAAGTTCCGAGAAACCGATGCTTGTAATCAGGTCGGAATTGCCTTTCCGGTCGGGCTGGATGACAAACCGTACGTCGTTGAAAAAAGGCATGTCTGCGTTGGAACTGCCCGCGCATCCGGTTTCCTCTTCCCTGAAGAAAGCTATTTTAATGGTATCGTATTTTTTCAGGCATTCCAGACAGATGAATATTCCGTTCTTGTCATCCGCCCCCGGATTCTCAAACCGTCTTTTGCCCGGGGAATAGCCGAAAATGATGTCCTTTGTTTCTATCGCCTTGAAATCCTTGGAGTGGTGGCAGTGTGCCACCTGGTCGATATGGCTGACCAGGCAGGGATAGTTTTCCCCCGTTCCTTTTATCACATAAAGATTTCCGTATCGGTCCTGTGAAACGGATATGTCACCGGGAAGTGTTCCGATATAAGAACGGAGGAAACGTATCATATTCTGTTCCTTTCCGCTCGGGCTGTGAATGCTATACAGCTTCTTTAGCAATTGTGTATTCATGCTCTTTTTGCTTAAGTTTGTAACCATAGGGAAGGCCGGTGCCGGGATTGAGCGTATCAAACGCCTCTTTGTCAAATATCCATGCCTTTCCGTCCTTTACCAATTTGTCCAATGCCCCAGCGGTGATGCTTGTATCCTTATACTTGTTTTCCGCATCCGTCCATACCTGAATCCGGGTGATGTCGTCCTCCTTTTCAAACCACTCATCGTCGTATTCGGAATAATACCAGTTCTTCCGCTTGAATTCCTTCTCCGCTTTTTCCATGCACTTGCCACAACAGTACTCCTCGCCGGTCAGGTGCGATTGCAGGGCATCCCTGTGCAATATCCATTTTTGGCATTCATCACAAGTTGTACAGTCATCATCATGGTGGTATGCGTATATTGATTCTATCCATACAAAATCGTTCAGGTTGTCCGTATCCACATAGATTTGCGCACCGTTCCTGTAGCACAGCCGGGTTTCTTCACAATAATATCCATGATAGTCATCCCATTCATCCCCGTCCTCATCCCCATTGAGGTTGATGTCTGTGGTGTCAAGGTCGTGAGAATATTCTTCCGGTTCATAATTATAGGCTTTTTTTTTACTATGATTATACCATTTGAAGGAATCCTGGTAAGAGAGTGTGTCGCGTATATCCAATCGGCAATCGATTTCAAACTTCTTATTTTTAAGGGAGTTTCCGGAAATGTCCACAAAAGCATCCGCATCACTGCATGATGCGCCGATAACTTTATATCCGTCTATGTATTCTCCATGAATCAGCTTGTCAATCAGTAGCCTTTTCAGCGTGTCGTCCTTATTGGAGGCGTATTGCCTTTCCAACAACCTCCATTTTTTACCGTGCTGGTCTGTCACGTCTGTAAACAGGATTGCCCTTGCTACGATATAATCATGTTCGTCTGTGATATAGGCGGCCTTGGCATTCACTGAATAGGCATAAAACTCATCCCTGTTCCTGCCCGTCATACAGGAACCGAAATCACCCTTGCATTTCCAATAGTCATATATCTTGTCAAACCGGTTGTCCACATGCAGTTTCAGACCGGAACCATGCCCGTAGGCATAGGTGTACCATTGTCGGGTGAAGACATCTCCGGAAAGCCAGTTCAGGATTCCCGGGGAAAGCAGCTTCCCAATCTCCGTTTCAAGGATAAGCGTCCTCATGAATTTTCCGGATTTCATTTTGAAGGTCCGGTTCCGTTCGACATTGATATAACAGACTGAAGACTTGTCCATATCTTCGCAAATCCCTTTGGATTCATTTGTCCTGTACAATCCGGAGTGATAGGTTTCCCCTATCAGTTCCACCTTGTTTGTAAGCTTCCCGTCATTCCTTCCAGACTCTTTGACAGCCTCGGTAACTTTTTTCTGCAAGTCTGCCATATCGGATATGTGCAACAGGCTGTAATCGTTGTGTTTCAAACAATACCGGAGCAACAGGGGATTCTTTAAATGTCCGAGCAATATTTTGTTCTTTCTGGATATCACTCCGTTTTCCCTTGTTGTAAGTCCGAACCGTTTTTTGAAATCTTCGTAGTTTTTAATTTGGTAGTATAACATATTTTCCAGTTTTGATATTGTCCATTGTCCATGAATAAAAAAGAGATATCCCTCCCGGGACATCTCTTTGGGGTGTTTCAAACCGTATATTCCCTCACGTTGGAGTAAGGGGCTGTATTTCCTGTTCAGGCAGGCATATACATTCGGACCGTTTTTTCATCCAGCCTAAGCAGTTCCTTTTCGGGCGGGAAACAGTCTATTTCTTCCATCAACTCAAATCCTTCCGGTGAGTTCGGGTGATTCCGTATGGCATACTCCAGTTCGTCAGAGGCAATTTTCATTCTGTCAGTTTCGATGAACGGGGACTTTATTCCGAAAAAGTGGAGATATTCAATCCGGCTGTTGTCCGCCACTTCCGTTTTGTAATTTTTCATTTCTTTCGTTTGAACCATAATCTTTCTTTTTTGATTAAACATGACCGGCTTGGCAAAAGCCAGTATTTCCATTTCTTATATGCCCCGGTTTGCTTTTTGCCGTGATTGTGCAAGGCAAAAGGCGACCTTTGCAGGTAAGAATTGAAATACGATATGAATGGCGGTCTGCCATGGAGAAAAGAAGCCGTCCGGTAGGCAGAGGCGGTACAGGATTCAGTCGAACGCTTCCATCCGATTGCTTTCCAGCAATGCCAGGACATCTTTCTCCTTGTACAATAATTTGCCTCCTATCTTGTAATAGGGTATTTTTCCGTTCAGGCGGTAGTCTGCCAGTGTCCTTCGTGTCAGTTTCAGTTTTCCGGCAAGCTCGCTGTCCGTCATGTAACGGTCGCCGTTCAGTAGCGGACGGAACTTTTCCGCCTGTATGTCCAGAAGGCGGGACAATGTGTCAATGTTCCGGAAAAACTGCCTGATTTCCGGACTTTCCTTGGTCAATAGGGATTGTGCCATTGTATCTTGCCAATTAAAGGATTACCTGACGAATCGTATTTTCCATAAAGCGGATGATGTCCTGACGCCTGTAATATACTTTACGGTCTATATGGCTGTAAGGGACTGCCCTGCGTCTTCGGAGCTGTAACAGTTTTCCGGGGGAGACTCCCATCAGCATACATGCTTCCTGGTTGTCTATCCAGTCATCCATACTCCGGGAATTTTCCCCGCATATTTCCCGCACTTTTTTTGCAAGGGCTTCCAAGGCCCTGTTCATTTCCAAGAATGTCTGCGCTTCAATGGTTACGATTTCCATACGTTTCTCTTTTTTTGTCCGGTACGAAAATAGGGATGGAATCCCTTTCCTCCAAAAAGGTGTCTGTAAATGTCATCAGACGGCATCAGATGGCAAGGGGAACGGGAATGTGAAATATTTGAATATCCCCCAAGAAAGTAGCAGACAAAAATCGGACAGGATTTTGGTTCCTGTTTAAATTTTCTTCAAAAGGGAATGACTTGCAGGCCTTTTCCGATAAAAACAACTATATTTATCCACCATCAGGATTTTAACCTTTGGAACATTTATATTATGGAATTGATTGTGAATTTGTCGGTGATATTATTTTTTATCGGGCTTTGGATGTATGCCCGGTATTGGAGAAGAATGTGCGGGAAGGCGTTCTGCCAATATGCGGCCGCCTGCTGCGGGAGAGAGGAAAGAGAAAAGCTGATGCGGTATGCCATAATAGCGGGCAACCGTCATGCACCCTTGCTGTATGCGTTGACTTATCCCGAACGGTTTGACAAGGCCCGGCCGTTACGATTGTTTGAATTCAGGGGAATCCGTTGTGTGTTTGCCGGATATTATTTTCCTCAGCGTTATGAAAACTGGCTTTGTGACGACCAGTCCGAATTTGTCCGGAAGGTGTATGATTTCAAGGAAGGGAAAGACCCATGCCGGAATTGTTTCTCGCAGGCGTTCCGGGTTCTTTCCGTTACCGGAGATGTGACCGCTGTGTTTATGCCATGCAGTACTTCCCGGCGCTACCATCGACGTTTTTCCGGTATAGCCGCTTTTCTGGAGTCCGGGGGCTATGCCCGGTCGGGGCTGGATTTGATATGTATCACGGAAGACAGGGAGAGCAAACATACTTCCGGAAGACGTTCCGGAGTGGATACGGCCAATTATATGATGGCGAGGGGGCTGCGGGGAAAACGGGTCGTAATCGTGGATGACCTGCTGACCAGCGGTGACAGCCTGCTGGAGTATGCCCATAACCTGGAAAGGGTCGGCGCCATAGTGACAGGTGCTGTCTTTTTGGCCCGTACGTTCCGGATGCCCCCACCGGCAACAGTCAGACGGGTTGTTTGGAAACATCATTTATCGGCGCTGTTGACAGGAAAGTAAGACGGCGGAGATTGTACGCGACTTGTAAAGTTTACAATACACCCTTTACAACTTTACACTTTGTTTTTTACAATAAGACGCGGAATAAAATTTGTATTCTTTTCTAATTGTTTTATAATCAGGATATTCGTTTGAGACTTTTTGTGAAGCGCCGGCTGACGGCACGTTTTTTTCACTATGAATGGCATATACTCTTACAGTGCGCACAAGAAAGGGTATTCCAGTAATAACCTTTAAAATACAGGAGAGACATGCCATGATGTATATAGACAATGAAGTGCTTGAGAAAATGATAATGACCATAGTGGAAGGGTTTGACCGGATGGAAAAGAAACTGGACAGTATGATGCGTGTGAAGGACTGCATGGATGGTGACAAGCTGCTGGACAACTATGACCTGGCCAGACTGCTCGGGGTGTCGTTGCGGACAGTGGCCCGCTACCGGGAGAAAGGGCTGATCCGGTATTATCAGACGGATGAGAACGGGAAGAACTTTTATCGCAGTTCGGATGTACAGGAGTTCCTGCAACAGCGCGGAAAGAAAAAATAGAATATGTTTTATTTCACTATGAGGAAGTTATGTTAACTTTGTACCTGAAATACATGTTATGAAGACAGATATGAAATATGCGGTGGCGGTCCTGGTGGACGGTGACAACGCATCCTTCGAGAATTTGGAGGATGTGATGGGGTTTGTCTCCCGCCACGGAAATGCCATTATCAGACGGATATATGGCGACTGGACGCGGAAACCGCTTTCCGGCTGGAAGGATGCCGCCGGAGAACACGGTTTCCGGCTGGTACAGGCCTCTTCCTTTACCTCCGGGAAGAACACCACGGACATTGCCCTGGTCATAGACGCGATGGATATTCTGCGTGACGGACTTGTCGGCTGTTTCTGTCTGGTTGCCAGCGACGGTGATTATACCCTGCTTGCCCAGCGGATACGGGAAGCCGGCCTGCCGGTGTTGGGATACGGTGAAAGCAAGACCCCGGCACCGCTGGTACGCACCTGTACTGAATTTTTGTATGCGGACCGTATGGAAGGGAAGCCGGTGGAGAATACGCCCGGGTTCTTTCTCCGGCGGGACATGGAATATTTTGACAGGGCTTTCGAGGAGGCTGCCGACGGTAAGACGGAAGTTCCTCTCTCACTGATCGGAACCGCCCTGAAGAGGATGATACCCAAGTTCAAGATAAAAAGATACGGTTGCAAGACTTTGGGAAAACTGTATGAGAAACTGGAGCGTTATGAGCTGGTCCGGACGGAAAAAGGAGTGGCGGGGGCCGTACGGTTGAAACGCTGAACGTTTTTTATAAAGAGTGACCAAAACTCCAGTTTAGCCCGGATGAGTTTTTGATTTGAAACTTGAACATCCTTAAAGGCAAAAAGAAGAGCCGTATCATTGCTTAAAACAGGGCTTGATACGGCTCTTTTCAGGGCTTGCAGTTACAATCTGTAGCTTTTCAAAGAGTCTTTTTAATTTTGACACCCTCTGGATTTTTCAATTCGGTCATTATGACACTCTCTTTTCCGTGTTATACCGGGATGGGATTCACCCGCAACGTGTCAAGGTTGAGATAAGCCCCCCGATAAAAGGTCCTTCCCTCCCTGAACATGCGCCAGAGGATGTCACAGCCGGTTTGTGCCAGCATGGAGTTGATGAAGAGGTCCTGCTTCTGCAATGCTTCCGCCAGCGAACAACTCGGTCCGGAATCCTTCTCCTCAATGGTGGAATAACTGGTCTCCTCGGTAATCACATTCATTCTGGGTATGGTGTGGTACTCGGTGGAGGCGGGCTGATGTATCTTGTTCCGGATATTGCCTATCAGAACCTGCCCGGTTGTCTGGGCGTTGCCGAAATCCATCCAGTAAATCGGTGTCTTTTCGTCATTGTGCGTATTCTTCCTGTGGTGCTTCAGGAATCTCCACAAGTCAAGCCGGGAACGGATGTTGTCCGTACAGGTAATGATTATGTTCGTCAACCCGGGGGTATCCTTGTCACTTTTCTGCCTTGACGGAAAACTCCTGCCTTTCGCTTCCCATGCGTAACCGAAGAAGCGGTTGATACGGGTGACAAGCGCCACCGCCTTGTTCAGTCCGAGTTCCGTCTCGCTGAACAGCTGGCGTCCGATATTCGCCTCGGTGACGGTATCGGGGTCAAAGACCGTGACATGCAGCCCCGGATGTCCGAGCGCCTGTAATGCCACGCTCATACGTGCCAGGCCGGTGACGACCTGGGAGCCTGTGCCTCCTGCCCCGATTACGGAAACGGTTACCGGATGGTAGGGATTAAGAAGGTATTTGTCCGTGTAATGAATCTTTCTCATGATAATATGTCTTTAAGTTGTTTGTCTAGCGGTTTGAGCTCGTCCTCGTTGAAGGGGCTGTCCCGCGCCTGTTCCGTCACCAACACCAGATTACTGTGTGTCGGATTGTCCTGCCCTCCCAGATGGGAAAATTCGCTGAGCCAGAAGCGTTTCTCCCAATATTCCTGAAGCGCGTGGAAGTCCATATTTTCCGGTTTTTCCAATGTGGAGCTGCCCAGGCACACACTTCCGCGCGTCACATTGAAGAAAGGCGCCAGATAAAGCGGCGTGTCCTCTTCCGGTATTCGCCCCTTGTAGGCGAAAATTGTCATTCTCTCGTTTTCAATGATGTAGACAACTCCCGGCAGATGGAATACGCCATCCTTGATGTTCAGGCTGTCCTTGAAGAACATCTGTCGTTTTCCCGGCGGGTTGTACCATATATATTTCTCATGCCCTTTCCGGGTGTCGCACCATAACATGTTGGAAGGCAGCCTGCCGTGGGGCACATTCTGTCTTTCATCCGAATAGGATTCCACCAGGGCGTTCATGAACTCATACGTGACCGGAATGCCCGCTTCCATTCTGCCCGCCTTGTTGATGGGACGGAGCTCAAGGTAATTCTTTCCGGTTGCATAAGGGCTTTCCCTGTATTCATAGGCGATGAGCGCCGCTTTGGGCACCATTATCTCCTGCATCTTTTTGGTCAGTTCATTCATCTTTATCTGATTTTTGATTTGAAATTTTGATTGGGAGAATTAAAAGGAGCCGGTTATATGCTGCATGAACCTCTGCATCCACTTAGAGAGCCTTTCCGGGTAATCGTCCATGCGAAACAGCCTGTCCGTTTCCGGTGTCAGGTACATGTATGTGACCGGGGTGATGGCGTAGGTTTCACGGCAGTCCGAATTGAAATAAGACTCCATGTTTTCTGCCAGCATATCATTGTTGGAGTATGCCAGCATGATTTGGGTGTCAAGTCCTATCGGTGGAAAATTCGGTTCTTTCTCATACGCCCAGTCATAATAGTACTGTATGAGACACGGGTTGTCCGGTGTTATCAGTTCCAGCCCCTCGCTTACCAGTCCGAGAAGTTCCCGTTCCCTCTTCGCTTCTGTCCGGCATTCCCGTATTTTGTCCTCAAGCCGTACACAGAACGGCTTTCCCTCCATCCGCTTGAGCGCTTTTGAGATTTTTCCGGTTTCATAGGATTCCGCCAGCAGGTTGTTTTGCCTGATCTCCTGCGGCGAGGCGTCCGGGTCGCGCTCCTTCCAGTCACGCAGTTCTTCCAGTGCCAGTTCGTAATACCATGTTTCCTTGACCATGTTCAATCCGTGGTGCCGGATGAACCGGCGTATGAATTCGCGGACGATGCATCGTACTGGTACGGAGATTTTCTCTATGAAATCAATGGGAATCCAGAACAATGTGTAATCCGGCCATTCATGGAACCTGTACAGGCAGAAGTAAAGCCTTCCCGCCTTTTCCTCCAGATTGACCTGTTCGGGTAGCGCCTCGTCCATTGCCCGGTACAGTCCGGCGATGTTCATGCGGGGACTGCCCCCTTTCCGCGGACGGAAAGGAAGCTTTATCCCCATCAGCCCGGCATATCTTAATGCCGACCGGTAGAGGAAGTCAAAATTCTCGGATGTCGTGAGATTTTTTTCGGTTTCATCCGTTTGGCTTTCCATGTAATAATCGGTCGCAATGGAGGGAACTTTCCCGGTCAGAAAAGCATTACGCTTTCTGCCGGTGGCAACCTCCGTCTTTTTCGGGAGGTCACGCCCCGGCTGACATTTGAGGAACCGGCTTCTCTGATTATCAGGCCTGCCAGGTTTGCCGTCAGGGATTTCGGTAATAATCTGCATGTTTCCTTCTTTTGATTGTTTCTCTTTATTTTCGCCATATCCCTATCCTTTTGTCCCGATGGTTGTCTTGAACCGGTAAACCGTCCTGTCATTCTCCCATTCCGGCCCGTGCACGGTAGCCGTGGTCAGTTCGGGATAGGTCATGGAATAGAAGTCCATCACTTCGGAAGGGGACATGTTGCTGTCCGGATCTGCCAGTTCCATTTCTGTAGAATTTTTCTTCATTTTGAATATTCTCTGCAATCCTTTGATTTCAAGTGCCATAATTTTTTGTTTTTATAAGGTTTAACAACATACCGTTTCCATTTGCGCCTCATCTTTCATCCGGTATTCTTCCGGAAAGTCAAGGTATTCGGCATAAGGGTCCTCCCGGAGGAGTTCCCTGTCACATTCGTCATCCTTGTCAAAGCTGTACATTTCCGCCGGCTGCGGTTGCGACCTGTACTCGCGGTTCCCGTTGTTTCCCGGTGCGGCCTGTACGGAGACATTCTGCGGTTGCGCCGGGACCGGTTGCGGCCATTGTCCTCCGTATACGGGCTGCTGCGGCATGTGTACGGGCTGATGGAACTGTATGGCCTGCGGCATGGTCTGCGATGCCTGCACGGGCTGTCCGGGAGGTATCTGACCCCGTTGTTCCGCATAAGGATGAGAGTAAGCCGGTCTTCCGTCCGCTCCATATTGGACCGAAGGGGCAGGCTGTGTATATTGTACCGGTTGCGGAGGCTGCTGTTGCGGTACGTTTTGGGGCATGGCAGCTGCCGGTTCCGGCTCGAAAATCAGCGCCTGTCCGTCTTGCCGGCGTAGTGGTTGTGCTTCCTGTTGCGGTTGTGACGCCTGCATAAACGGTTCCTCTCCGAAAAGGCTTCCTTCGGAGGCTTTTTTCTGCACTTCCGCCATTTTTGCGTCAATGTCCTTCTGTCTGTCAGGTGTGGCCAGTACCTTCGCCTGCCTGAGCCACGTCAGCGCCTCGGAATAGCGTTTGCCGGCAATCGCCTCATCCGCCTTTTTCAGCAATTTTTCCATTTTCTCCCGTTTTTCCCTGACCTCCTTCGGTTCCTTTTCCAGCGGGGATTTGGCGCCCTTGTTCTGCGACGCCGCCTGTTCCGCCTGTTTTTCGAATGTCTCCAGGTTGGTGAGGATGCCCTGCGCTTTCTGTACGGGAGTGCTGATGGCTTGAAGGAACTCTGCGTCCAGTTCCTCCGGAGTGCCATTCAATACCAGGGGAACGATTTGCCCCCCGGCTTCGCCTTTCAGTCCGGTGCGGCGGGGCATGACAGCCACGGTCAGACGGTTGTCGACTTGCCGGATACTGAAACTCAGGTCAGTGCCGGCTGTAATCATTCGGTTGATAGCTTGAAAAAACATAGTGGTAAAATATTAAAGTGTTATACATTCGTTTCGTTAAAGAAATCCTTCAGGATTTGCCGCCTGTCGGGTTTTGAGGCGATGCCTCTCAACGGTTCCAGATAGTACCCGATATGTTTCGGTCCGTCCACCGTGCCGGGGATACGTTTTTTAGTCGGTCTGATACGGTGTGTGGCGGGCCATGCGGCCGGCATGACCGGAGCCGGGGAAGAAAATGCTGCTGTTCTCATGTCTTTGAAGGATTAACGGTTATACGAACATGCCTGCCAGAAGCAGGACAAGAATTATTTTTATGACAAAGGAAAGGGTCCTGAAAAAGAATCCGATGATTGTTCCCGAGAAGAGGAACAGGACGATGGTGTACACAGGGACGATCCCCTTGTTGTAAAGCAGGCATATTCCTGCGAGCAGGACCAGCGCTACCGCTTGTCTGCTGATTTTTTCGATGAGTTGCAGTTTCATGTTCTTTATAATTTTAAGTATGAATAATCCCATCGGGATATGTTTTCCCGATTTTATAGGCTCCCGTCCCTTGGATTGCCTTTTTGCGCAAGGCTTGGGGAAAGAAAATACCGGAGCGGAGCGAGGATGATTTTCTTTTCCCAACCAAGCCCCTGAAAGGGGCCGCCTTGCAGCAAATAATGAGGCAATCCAAGACCTTTGCCGCTTAAAAGCGGAAAAACTATCCTGCCGTTTTGTCCGGACCGGAATCAGGCCGGCTCTAAAAAAGAAAAGAGGCACGGGCCTCTGATGACGCCTGTACCTCTTTCCTCTTTTGTCTGTCTGGAATCCGGATGGCCGGTAAACCTCCGCGGGTCATTCCTCCGGGCGTTGGATCCGGCGGATTTCACCGGTAATCCCCCTCACCAGTTCCAGTACACCGTCCAGAAATTCCTCCGGTGTCCGTTCGCCCCGCTCTATCTGCGCCAGTTCCGCTTCCCAGCCCGAGGTGAGGGAGGCGTCGGCTATTTTCATGCCCCGTACCGTTTCGTAGAAAAAGAGCCCCTTGGGAGTCGGAATGACGTATTTCCCCGAATAACGGATATATTTGCGTTCGAGCAAGGTGCGGATGATGTTGGCTCGTGTGGCTACCGTTCCCAGTCCGTTCCTGTCCATGAATCCGACCAGTTCCGCATCCGTATAGGGGGAGGGCGGCAGGTTTCTCTTGCGGATGATGCTGCAACCGGCCACCTCTACCAGTTCGTCCCGGGACAGCTCGGGAAGGGAGAGGCTGGAAAAGCCTTCTTCCGCGATGAGGTGTTCCCGTCCCAAGACGCCGGTCCATCCTTTTTCCAGTATGCGGTATGTCCGGGTACGGAATTTGTGTGCGGCGCATACCGCATCGACCGTGGTGTATTCCACCTTGCAGGATGGCGAGAAAGCTTCGAGCATCCTGCCTACGATGAGCGTATAGACCTGCATCTCCTCTCTGGCCAGGTCGCCGGGTGACATGCCGGTGATGATGATGGCATGGTGCTCCGTCGTCTTCAGCGGGTTGATGACGGCCTTTGCGCCGGCAATATCCAGCCGGTCCGCATACGTCTGGAACTCCTTGCGCGCCAGCATCTTTTCCATGACGGCGGGAAGCGTGGCATACACATCCTCCGGCAAAAATCGGCAGGCAGTACGCGGATAGGAAATCAGTTTCTTCTCATACAGGCTCTGTGTGATTTCCTGCACCTGTATGGCGGTTAGGCCATGGTAGAGGTTCGCATCCGTCTGAAGTCCGGTCAGGTCATACAGAGCCGGAGCCCGAACCTCCTCCGTCCTGCGGCTGACCGCCGTGATGCGGGCTTTCCGTGCCGCCTTGCAGTCCTCGTACAGCTCCGTCGCATTCCGATGCTCCTCAAAATCTTCGGTACGCCGCATCTTGATTATCCGGTTGTCTTTGCAGATGCTGATGAATACCGGCCAGCTGTCGGCACCTATGTGGTTCTCCCTTTCCCGATAACGTCCGCTTATGGCCGCCAGCACAGGTGTCTGCACCCTGCCCAGCGAGTTGTTTCCGAAGCCTACCGCCTTGCACACGGCATAACTTGAATTGACTCCCAGCATCCAGTCCGCCCTGTTGCGGCTGTCTGCCGCCAGGAACAGGTTGTCGAACTGATGGCACGGGCGGAGGTTCGCCATGCCCTCCAGAATGGCCTCATCCGTCAGTGACGAGATCCAAAGGCGGAGACAAGGCTGCTTGCATCCGAGGAAGCGGTAAAGGTGGCGGAACAGCATTTCCCCCTCGCGGGAGGCATCGGTGGCCGCAATGATCGTGTCGCATGCGTCGAACACTTTGGCTATCACTTTCAGTTGGAGCACCGCGTTGATGTCGGGATTCCATCCGGTATCCGTCTTCATGTTCTTCACCGTCAGGTAAGGAGGCGGGACCAGCGGGAAATCCTCCCATTCCACCCTCGCTTTTCCGGAATCCTTCGGCATCGCCAGGGAAAGCATGTTGCCGAATGTCCATGTCACCATGTAGCCGCCTCCGGTCATGTAACCGTTCTCTTTCTTATGGGCACCTACCACTCTTGCTATCTCTCTGCCCACGTTGGGCTTGTCTTATCACAAGTAAATTATTATCCAAAGCTATAAGCTAATACACCAAATAACTGACAGATAATCAATCAAACTCGTGATAATAATGTTCTGATAATAATATGCTATATTGTGGAGAGAGTAATGTT